>Ga0192240_10243_pt1 | contig 23984 bp, 20 predicted proteins | sample Koala_Koa27_H3_FD_131237 | JGI IMG/M metagenome (GOLD analysis project Ga0192240, IMG submission 131237) | Enriched cells from koala feces incubated with labeled cellulose particles, San Francisco Zoo, California, United States - Koala_Koa2-7_H3 ...
AGGTGTGCGACTCGGACAGCGTTTTCGGGCATACGACGATGGAGGGGCTTTTTCAGGAACCGGTTCCTGTCTGCGGCGTGCTCGGGGATTCCCACGGAGCTCTGTTCGGACAGGGCTGCCATGAGCCGGGAATGGTAAAAGCTACTTATGGCACAGGTTCTTCCGTGATGATGAACATCGGCAGTACGCCGGTATCCAGCGCTAACGGCATGGCGACTTCCCTGGCCTGGAAGTGCAGCGGCCGCGTGGAATATGTGCTGGAGGGCAATTTAAATTATACAGGCGCGGTAATCACCTGGCTGAAGGATGATCTGCAGATGATCAAATCCGCGGGTGAGACGGAGGCGGTGGCTCGATCCGCCAATCCTGCAGACCGCACCTATCTGGTGCCGGCGTTTACCGGACTGGGAGCGCCCTACTGGGATTCGGAAGCGCTGGCCATGTTTTACGGCATGAGCCGCACTACGCGGAGGGCGGAGCTGGTGAAAGCCGGTCTGGAGAGCATCGCCTATCAGATCACGGACCTGATCCGCGCGATGGAACAGGATACCGGTATTAATATAGAAGAAATGCGCGCGGACGGCGGACCGACAAAGAACGCCTATCTGATGCAGTTTCAGAGTGATATGCTGCAGAAAAAAATCGCGATACCGGAGTATGAGGAACTGTCCGGCATCGGCGCGGCCTATATGGCGGGCATCAGCTGCGGCCTGTATGACAGGGCATCCCTGTTCTCCGGTATCCGGCGTACCGCCTATGCTCCGGAGATGAGTCCGGAACTGCAGAAAGAAAAATATCAGGAGTGGAAATCGGCGGTACAGAAAGTGCTGAGCCGCAGATAAGGGGATGAAACTGTTTTCCGGATGTATGTGCGGAAAACTGTGGATAGTAACATGCAGTTGAGCAATGACAGAATTTGGAGGGGTTGTCAGATGAGACAGTACGAAACATATGAATTGAAGTTTAAGGGCGCGGCGCCGGAGGGCTCCCAGGCGGTGATTGGCCTGGAGGCTGCGTTCACCGTTGGCGGGGAGACGACCCGGGTGAAAGGTTTTTACGCGGGGGATGAGACTTATGCGGTGCGATTTTATCCGAAAAAGGCGGGACAGTATACATGGAAGGTAACCGGCATCGTGGAGGCAGAGGGGGAGGAAACCTGCGATGCGGCGGTGTATCCCGGCATGGTAAAAGCAGAGGATACACATTTTGTGTATGAGGATGGCACATTATTTTATCCGTTTGGCACGACTGTCTATGCCCTGGCGCATCAAAGCAGGGAGATCGTGGAGCAGACCTTTGCCTCGCTGGAGCAATCGCCGTTTAACAAGGTGCGCCACTGCATTTTCCCGAAGCATTATTCCTATAATCACAATGACCCGGAGCTTTATCCTTTTGAGAAAAAGGAGGACGGCAGCTGGGATGTGCACCGTCCCTGTTTTGCTTACTGGAATTATATGGAAAGTATTATTAACCGTCTGGGCAGGATGGGGATTGAGTCTGATCTGATCCTATTCCATCCTTATGATAAATGGGGATTTGCCGTGATGAGCATGGAAGAGAATCTGGTTTATCTGGATTATCTGCTGCGCAGATTGTCGGCGTTTCCGTATATCTGGTGGAGTCTGGCGAATGAGTACGATGTTGTGTTTGCCAGAACTCTGGAGGATTGGTACACGATTGAGGATTTCGTGGCATCAAATGATCCGTATCATCACCTGCTCAGCAATCATAATTGCATGAAATTCTATGATTTTTCGAGGTCTGATATTACGCACTGCAGTATCCAGACGCCGGCGATGCATCTGACCGGAGCGATGATGGAGCGTTACGGCAAGCCGGTAGTTTTTGATGAGTGTGAATATGAGGGCGATATCGAGCACAACTGGGGTAATATTTCAGCCTTCGAGATGGTGAACCGTTTCTGGAAAGGCTGTGTGGCCGGCGGTTATGCGACGCACGGTGAGACTTTCTATTCGGAAGATGAGGTGCTCTGGTGGGCGAAAGGCGGCGTCTTAAAGGGTGAAAGCCCGCGGCGGATTGCTTTTTTGCGGGATATTATCTCCGAACTGCCGGGCGCGTTAAAACCCTGGCAGGAGCCGATCTACGAGGATTTTGAGAATGAGCCGCCCGGAGGCGGATTCGAAAAATTCATGGCACTCCAGGCGTCCCTGACGGAGGAAGAGAGGGTGAATCTGCAGTGGAAAGACGCGCAGTTTGCGGGTTGCATCGGGGATGAGGTTTTTTTGAAGTATCTCGGAACCCAGTGCTGCCGTGTCAATGCGATCCGCCTGCCGAAGGAGCACACTTATAAAGTGGAGGTCATCGATGTGTGGGAGATGACGCGGGAGACCGTATATAAAGAGGTCAGCGGCAAGGCCATGCTGACACTGCCGGGCAAAGCCGGAATCGCGATTCTTGCCATCCGGATCAGATGATGGGAAGAACGCGTACTCCTGAATTAATAAACCGAGATTTAATATTAAATTGGGCATATTGTACAAAAGTGAATTGTGAGAAAATGAAATTGCATTGCAAAGAAAAGTATGCTAGTATCGAACTATAAAAGCATACTTTTCTTATTTTTACGGGCGCATGGCGAGGTGATGAGAGAGCATCTGCGCGGCTTCAACAGATCTGTAGCTATCTGGATGGCAGTAGTCTGGATGGCATTTATAATTTCTTCTGTGTCTATGAAAATTCATGCTTTTAGATTCTTTTATACAAAGCGGGAATTTTCACAATAATGAGATGCAGAAAGTGGAGAGGAGTTCTGTCATTGAATGAAATATCCCCTGCAATTTAACTGATCAGAGGAGGTATTTTATGAGTGGCAAACGAAAAATAGCCTTAAAGCCGGAGGCTGTCGCAAAGAATTACTGGAACGGTAATGAGGAGTTTGCAGATTTTTTGAATGCGGTTCTGTTTGAGGGGAAGCAGGAGATCCTTTTGCGGGAATTCGGGTTATAGGTAATGTAAAAAAGGCGGGGTATGAGAATGCCCGGATCCCGTTTTTGTATGCAGGCAGCTGCGGTTTTTATGACAGGAGGTGTATGGTATGAAGAATTACTCGGAAGATCCCGGCAGACAGTATCATATTCAGGTGGCCGCTGGTGAGGTGGGGCGCTATGTAATTCTGCCCGGAGACCCGAAGCGCTGTAAAAAGATAGCAGCGTATCTGGAGAATCCTGTTCTGGTTGCCGACAACAGGGAATTCGTGACCTATACAGGGACACTGGACGGTGTGAAAGTGAGTGTGACATCCACTGGTATTGGCGGACCGTCCGCCTCCATTGCGATGGAAGAGCTGTATCGCTGCGGGGCGGATACATTTGTGCGCATCGGCACCTGCGGCGGCATACAGACAGAAGTGAAAAGCGGAGATATTGTAGTTGCGACCGGAGCGGTGCGCATGGAGGGGACGAGCCGGGAATACGCGCCGATTGAATTTCCTGCGGTGGCAGACCTGACGGTCGCAAACGCGCTTGTGAGCGCCGCGCAAAAAGAAGGCGTTCCGGTTCACAGCGGTGTGGTGCAGTGCAAGGACTCTTTTTACGGTCAGCACGAACCGGAAAAGATGCCGGTGGGTTATGAACTGATGAACAAATGGGAAGCCTGGAAACGCCTCGGCTGCCTGGCGTCCGAGATGGAGTCGGCGGCGCTGTTTGTCGTCGCCGCTCACCTGCATGTGAGGGCGGGGTCCTGTTTCCTGGTGGTGGCGAACCAGGAGCGGGAAAAGCTGGGGCTGGAAAATCCGGTGGTCCGCGATACGGACAGGGCAGTCCGGGTGGCTGTGGAGGCAGTCCGGACGCTGATTCGGGCAGATGCATAGTTAGCACCTCGAATCTTAAGTGACTGGTTTGTAATTATTAAGGACAGCACTTCGCACTTGCTGCAAAGTGCGTCTGGTGACGAAAATTACACCGGTTTTTAATTATTCGATGTACTGGTAGTGATGACCTTGAGCCGTGCAGGGGCGGGGAAAAAGAGAGGATTTTGCCATGCAGCAAAAAATGATTGAACAGATGATCGAATTGGCCATCCGCCAGCTGGATTTTTCATATGCACCCTACTCGGGCTTCCGGGTGGGAGCAGTTCTGCTGACAGAAGAGGGCGATTTTTACACAGGCTGCAATATAGAAAACGCGGCTTTTACTCCCACAAACTGTGCGGAGCGGACAGCGATTTTTAAAGCGATAAGCGAGGGAAAACGGAACTTTCGGGCAATCTGCATTGTGGGTGGAAAGGACGGAGTCCTGACGGAATACGCTCCGCCCTGCGGTGTGTGCAGACAGGTGATGATGGAATTCTGCGATTCGGATACTTTTCAGATTATCCTGGCTGTCAGCAAAGGGCACTATGATATTTTTACCCTGCGCGATTTGATGCCACAGGGATTCGGACCGTCAAATTTGTGATGATTGTGTGAACTTTATGTTTTTTTATTTGCACCGTATCCGGTTGGCAATTATAATGGAGAGCATAGATTTGGCTGCGCGGCTGCCTGGGCAGCTGCTAACGGTTTTGGAAAGGACGTGAGGGTTGTGGCGGATGCAGATAAAGAGCGGTCAAAGGAAGTATATCATTCGTTGCCATTAGGAAAGAAAATCCGGTATATTTTTGAATACTATAAAGTGATATTGATTCTTATAGCGGCTGGCGTCGGGATATTGATTTATGTGATCATACAGATCCGCAACCCGGATCCGGAGTCTGTCCTGAGCGTGGCTTTGGTGGAGGCGGCTACGCCTCTGGATGATGAGGGTAATGTGTTTAGCCGCTTCCTTGAGGAGAATGGTTACGATACAGAGGAAGAGACGATCACGGTAGAGGTGATGGACTATTCGTATTATACATCGCAGCTTCTCGTCACCCGGCTGCTGGCGGGAGAGATAGATCTGCTGGCTGGAGATGAGGACACAATAGAGACACTGGCGGAGAGCGAGGGTCTGCTTGAACTGGAAGATGTTTTGCCGGAAGAATTGCTGGCGGAGTGCGGGGAGAGCCTTTATTATGCGGGGGATGCAGACACGGGAGAAGAACATGTGTATGCGATACTGCTTCCGGAAAGCAACGCGTTGGCGGAAGACGGATATTATACAGGAGAGGTATATATCGCGATTGCTTATTCGGCTGAGCATACGGAGATGGCGGGGAATATGATAGAATATATGTTGGAGGCAGACGTACAATGATCTGCGGAATGGAACACAATTATGAAAAATAATTACAAGATGGTCCTGTCCTACGACGGCTCGCGTTATTTTGGCTGGGAGCACCAGCCCAACACCCCCATGACGATACAGGGGAAGCTGGAGCAGGTGCTCTCCCGGATGACCGGGCAGGAAGTGGAAGTCATTGGCGCCGGGCGCACGGACGCCGGAGTTCACGCGAGGGGGATGGTGGCCAATGCACATTTTGAGACAGAGTTTTCCGAGGAGGAAATCCGCGATTATATGAACCGTTATCTCCCGGACGATATCTGTGTCCGGGAGGTGCGGCAGGCTTCGGATCGTTTCCACAGCCGGTACAATGCACTGGGGAAGACGTATCGGTATACCTGTTATGTGGGTGGTGGAAAGCCGGTGTTTGACCGGAAGTATGTCTATGTCCCGGAGGAGCAGCCGGATGTGGAGCGGATGCGTGCGGCGGCGGAATATCTGACAGGAACCCACGATTTTGCCTCTTTCTGCAGCAATCCGCGGATGAAAAAATCCACCGTGCGGAAAGTGGATTGCATCGAGATCAGCCGAAAGGGAGCGTATCTGTATTTTGCTTATCACGGGACCGGCTTTCTCCAGCATATGGTGCGGATCCTGACCGGCACGCTTCTGGAGGTGGGGTATGGAAAGCGCGAGCCGGAGAACATGGCGGAGCTGCTCGAGGTTCGGCAGCGCTCGCAGGCAGGATTCACAGCCCCGGCGAAAGGGCTGTGTCTCTTGAAAGTAGATTATGATTAGACTATTTATAGTTCTCTTCCAATGCTGCGATCAGTTCACAGATCATCTGATGCGTCGGCACTTTCAGATCATGCTCCCTGGCAAGGTGGACGATACACCCGTTTAAGGTGTCAATCTCCGTCTTTTGTTTTTTCTCAATGTCCTGCAGCGTGGAGGAGCGGTGCGCGTAGGTATCCGGAATCAGCTTTCCATAGAATTCCGCGCGGTAAGCGTCCGGCGTCTCCCAGAAAGAACGGTAACCGCAGTGTTCCATCACCAGGAAAGTCTCGTCGATGAGGCGGTCCATGATCGCCCGGGAGGAGTCCGATTCCGCCAGCTTTCCGTAGGGGACCCGGAGGATAGCGCCGAGCGGGTTTAAAGTCGTGTTGTAGAGCATTTTTGCCCAGAGGGCTTCAGACAGGACTGAAGTAGTCTCGCTGGGAATTCCGGAGGCGTCGATCGCGCGTGCAAGGGGTTCCATGCAGTCTGTGTTTCTTCCATATAAGGAACCGAAGAGAATCGGCGCGGTATGTACGGTGATGTTGCTGACGTTGGGCGCGGTGCGGGCGAATCCCGTGATCACCCGTGCCTGGTAGATCCGGTCTTCGGAAAAGTAAGAGCGAAACGGCGTGTCGTTGCCCCAGCCGTTCTGCAGGATGACGATTTTGCCGTTTTCTGATAATATTTCCCGGTGTGCTGCCAGCATTGCTGCGACATCTGCATTGGATAAAGTCTTTGTGCAGATCAGGGCATAATCGATGGCCCGGCCGGCCAACCCGGAGAGATCTGCGATTGCTGTGACTTCCCCGGCAGGGACGCTGATCTCCCCGAAAAGTCCGGTGCGGCGGATGCCCTGTTCGTTGATTGCTTTTTTCGTCTGTTCTCTTGCGAGAAATGTAACGTTCATGTCCTGGGAGTGCAGAGATGCGCCCAGGGAGATGCCGATGGATCCGGCTCCTATGATAAGTGTTTGTGTCATGACGACTCCTTTTTTTGTTTCAATTCACCATCTATAAAGAAAAATGCTCATTGCGGCGGCAGAAATCCGATTGCCTCCATCTTATATTCTTCCTGCGCTTTCAGAAATACATGGCAGAGTTTCTCATACCCGGTTTCGTTGCTGGCCTCCTGTAATCCCTCATAATAGGAAAAACGATCTTTATTCTGAATCAGAGCCGGTACAATCCTGTGATGCAGGCACTCCCGGAATACAATCATGCGCCCGACACGGCCGTTTCCATCCTGAAAAGGATGTATCCGTTCGAAATCAGCGTGAAATATAGCGATATCGTTCAATGAAATAATTTCCTTTTTGTGGTAGTTACACAGGAGTTCTTTCATGTGTTCCGGCACTTCTTCCGGAAGTGCGGTTGTAATATTTCCCACAGTATTACGGCGGTTTTTATATTCGCCAACCGGATAGCCGCTGGCCATGTCTTCAAAAACGCCGGCTTTCAGCTTTAAATGAAAAGCTTTGATCAGCTCCTGCGAAAGCGGTTCTTCTATCGTCTGGAGCATGTGGTTAAACATGAGAAAATGTCCGCTCATTTCTTCGATGTCTTTTGTGCGGAAAAAAGTTCCGTCGCCGGAGAGCATACCGGTCTCAAAAATATTTGCAGTCTGATCTTCTGTCAGAGTGCTGCCTTCTATTTTGTTGGAATTATATGCCATAAGCTTCTGGGTAAAGCCATAAAGTCCGCCGCGGTCCTGGCGGTTAAATTCAATCATCATCTGGCGCAATAATCTCTGAGATATATTCACAGTAAAACCTCCTGCCTGTCTGTAAGGGAGTCTTTGGCTATTCCGGTATAGATATATGTGTTAACCAGTAATTTACAGTATAATGTTTTTCAGGGGTTCACGCAACCGGTTTTTGTTATAGTTCCAATAGTAATTTTTTTTGATGTGTGCTATCATTATAAATAAAATTATGGATAACCTGAGGTATACAACATGACAAAAGAAGAATTGGCTCTGGAAGTGATTGCCCGTCTGAAGCAGGAATACCCCGATGCGGACTGCTCCCTGGATTATGACGATGCCTGGAAGCTACTGGTCAGCGTCCGCCTGGCGGCGCAGTGCACGGATGCCAGGGTGAATGTGGTAGTACAGGATCTCTATGCAAAATATCCCACGGCGCAGGCGCTGGCGGAGGCGGAGCCGGAGGAGATTGAGAAAATTGTCCGCCCCTGCGGTCTGGGGAGAAGCAAAGCGAGAGACATCAGCGCCTGTATGCGGATGCTGCGGGACGTGTACGGCGGGAATGTGCCGGATACGATGGAGGAGCTCTTAAAACTCCCCGGCGTGGGGCGCAAGAGCGCCAATCTGATCATGGGGGATGTCTTCGGGAAACCGGCGATTGTCACCGACACACACTGCATCCGTCTGTCCAACCGCATCGGCCTGGTGGATCATGTGAAAGATCCGAAAAAGGTGGAGATGGCGCTGTGGAAGCTGGTTCCGCCTGAGGAGGGGAATGACCTTTGCCACCGGTTTGTCAATCACGGGAGGAAAGTCTGTACAGCGCGTACCGCGCCTCATTGTGATCGGTGCTGCCTGACTGATATCTGCGAGAAGAATGATGTCTGACTTTCTGATCTTGTTATAGGAGACGCAATGTTTTTGGCCTGACCTTGCAGCAGGTGTGCTGTAAGGGAGCAGTATGGAACAATAACTTCAAAAACATCCGCTTTTTAACAAAAATCGTCATGGTTTCGGGAAAAGCGAAGTGCTATAATTCTCTATGAAAAGAGGAAATATATCTGTGTTCGACGTGGTGAATCGCTGCACTGACAGATATATTTCGTGATAACATATAACAACAGCATACAAAAAAGGAGAGGGTGACTGACATGGCAGCAAGTAATGTGACAAAAGTGCTCCACACGGGAATCAGTGTTTACAACATGGAAGAGTCCCTGGAGTGGTACAAGAAGAATCTCGGTTTTGAACTGGTGAAGGACGATGGCTACTGTCCTCCGCTGAAAGCGAAAATCTGCTTTATCGAGAAAGACGGATATCAGATCGAGCTCTTTGAGTATGACGAGCCGAAGAAGATTCCGGAGGACCGTCTGACACCGAACACCGACCTGCAGACCGTAGGCACGAAGCATGTGGCTTTTGCAACCGATGATATGGATGCGCTGAAAGAAGGTTTTGTTGCGAACGGCGTGGATATCGCACATGAAGTCCGGATGGGAGACGACGCTGTGATGTTTATCCGTGACTGCAACGGCGTTCTGATCGAGCTGATCCAGCAGCCGAAATAAGGATATCTTTTGAGGCACACGCAGAATTCATTTTCACAGGATAGAATTTTTGAACCTTTATAATTCTGAAAATCACGGAATACAGAGAATCATACATCTAACAAGGAGGACGAAACCATGAAAACATTATATGCACAGGCACAGCCCGGAAAAGTGGTACTTGCAGAGAAAGAGATTCCGGCACCGGGCGAGGGCCAGGTACTTCTGAAAGCAAAATACAGCGCGATGAGCCCCGGAACTGAGAACGGACTGCTGGGCGAGCATATCGTTCCGCTTCCCACCAGCATCGGTTATGCGATGGTGGCTGAAGTCATCGAGGTGGGCGAAGGCGTCCGCGAACTGAAAGTCGGCGATCATGTCGTCACCACCGGCGAGCATGCGCAGTATCTGATCATGGATGAGCTGAACTGCACGATCTGCCCGGAAGGCGTAGATTTAAAGCAGGCTTCTTTCTGGAACCTGGGACATACCGGCATGTATGCACTCCGCCGCTCCAACCTGCAGATGGGTGAGCCCTGCGCGGTACTCGGACAGGGATTTGTCGGCGCGATCACGGCACAGTGCGCGAGAATCGCGGGTGCGCTCCCGGTTATCGTGACCGATCTGGACGACGGGCGTCTGGAAGCTGCGAAGAAGATGGGCGTTGACGTTGCAATCAACTCCAGGACGGATCCGGACGGACTGGAAGAGGCTGTAAAGGCACTGGGTGTTGACGGACTTCCGGTTATCTTTGAGGCGACCGGCGCGAGAGGCCCGCTGATGCAGGCTGCGGAGCTGATCGGTGAGAGAGGCCGCGTGGTCATGATCTCCCAGGTACACGGCGAGGCAATGCCCCCGATCGATGCCCCGATCATGCAGAAAGGCGCGAGCCTGATCGGTACCTATGTCAACTCCAAACCGTTCAAGCTGAGAAGAGCAGACCTCTTCATCGATGGCGTGTGGCCGCCGGTAATGCATCGCGACCTGCTGCGCTATAACAACTCCGATGTCTGGACCTGTGACGAGGACATCCGTGTATTCCTGAACCTTATCGCTTACGGCAAGCTGGATATCACTCCGCTGATCAGCCATGAGTTCAAGTACACCGAGATCACCGAGGCGTATGCGAAATACGTATTCCCGAACGTAGACCCGGCTATGACAGGCGGCGTGATCTCCTGGATCGACTAATTGTAGTAATAAAAAAGATATGAGAGAAAGGCGTACAGATTGTCTGTGCGCCTTTCTTTTCATTATAAACATGACATAAATATAAATTATTTCTAAAAAAATGGTACCTTTTTCATAAAAACCGACATTGTAAAATAAAGCAAAAACAGTAAAATTATCATTAAGAAACTAATAGGGCTAAGGTTTTTTGGAAAGAGAGGAGAAAAAATGGCTAAAAACAAGAAATTCTTAGGCTATGCAATCCTTCTTTGTGTACTGGGTATCGTTTTTATGTTCCTGTACTCCGGATTGCAGAACGACCAGATCAACATCATCCAGGCTTACATCACGGAAGATGGCGGCGGCTGGAGTTCTTCCATGACACAGCTTCCGATGACAGTCGGTAACTTCATCTGTATCATTCTGACATTTGTGTATGGTACCTTATTCATCAAGTTCGGCGTTAAGAAGCCGCTGATCGTGGTTATGGCTATCACCGCAGTCGCGGTTATCGGCATGATCATGGCGAACGGCCTTGACGTGAACGGCGGCGCTGCGAACGGAAATTATCCTCTGTTCTTCGTCTCCCTTTGTATTGTGCGCTGCGGCTGCATGATCCTTCAGATGGCAGGATTTATGCTGGTGGCAAACTGGTTCATCCGCTACAGAGGACAGATCATGGGTATCGTTACCCTGGGTTCCCCGGTGTTCTCCGTGGTTGGTACTGCCGGTATGACAAATCTTATTTCCAGCCGGTTTGGCGGAGACTACAGACCGTTTTACTGGGCGGTTGTGGTGATCATCGCAGCGGTGTGTGTTGTGGTTGCGGTAGGTGTCAAGGATACTCCGGAGCAGGCCGGTCTGTACCCGGACGGCGCGGATCATCCGCCTGTATCTGAGACCGGCGCTGAGGAGGAAGTCAACCTTACCGTGAAGCAGGTGCTCACCATGAAGAAATCCTGGCTGCTGATCGTGAACTTCGGTGTGTTCCAGTTCATCATCAATGCCTGCATGGGTTCCATGGCTGTTTACTATATGTCCCTTGGCGGACTGGATACCTGGCTGACCGCTACGAAGTGGCTGGCGATGGGCGCGGCACTCGGTATTCCGATGTCCTACGTTTTCGGTTTCCTCGATGATAAGCTTGGTTCCGTAAAAGCATCTCTGGTGCTTGGCTGCTGCGAGTTTATCCCGGTACTCTGCCTGCTGTTCCAGAACGGCACCAGCATTGGCCTGATGATTGGCTGGGGCTTTGGCGTGGCCTGCATGACCGGCGGTGTTCCGACCATGCATCCCTGCATCACATCCTTTGCATTCGGCCGCAGAGAGTATCAGTCCGCGAACCGTATCATCATGGCTATCCAGCTGATTCCTTCCGCTGTTGCCGCTATGATGATGGTTACCCTGATCGGCGCGGGCAAAGGAAAAATGGCTTACGGCATCCTTGTAGTTCTGATCATCATCGGCCTGATCGCGACTCTTCCGATGCTGAGGTGGAAAGACGCCAACGCTGCAGACCGTATGTACGGCGACAAATAAGAAAATTACTACATACCAGAAAACCTTATAAAACCTATACTCTGGAGACGGCTTCCGCTATTTGCGGGAGCCGTTTTCAGGTGAACGGCGATTCACAAAAGTTTTATAAAAAGATTTACAAAAAATACATTGGAATTCAGTCGCGGTGTGTTATACTAATAGAATCGATGGTATATTTCAGCCAGGAAACAATTCTGCTGAACAGGGAGATGAAGTTATGGACAGATCAAAAGTATATTTTACCAGCTTTCAGGCGACATTCCGGGAGAATTTATTACAGAAATTAGACCGGCTGATCCGGACAGCCGGTATCGGAGATATTGATTTTCAGGATCGCTATGCCGCGATCAAGATTCATTTTGGCGAGTATGGCAACCTTGCTTTTCTTCGCCCTAATTATGCGAAAGTGGTGGCAGATGCGGTGAAAGAGCTGGGTGGGAAGCCGTTTCTCACAGATTGCAACACTCTGTATGTGGGCAGCCGGAAGAATGCCTTAGATCACATGGATACGGCTTACCTGAATGGGTTTTCGCCTTACACCACGGGATGCCATGTCATCATCGCAGACGGCCTGAAGGGGACGGATGAGGCGCTGGTTCCTATTGACGGTACATACGTAAAAGAAGCCAAGGTGGGACGTGCGTTGATGGACGCGGATATTCTGATTTCCCTGACCCATTTTAAGGGGCATGAGGCTACCGGGTTTGGCGGTACGCTGAAGAATATTGGCATGGGCGGCGGATCCAGAGCCGGCAAGATGGAGATGCACAGCGCCGGGAAGCCGCATGTGTCACAGAAGCGCTGCGTCGGATGTGCGATGTGTACCAGAGTCTGTGCGCACAGCGCGATCACACTGGAGGGGCACAAGGCGCAGATTGACCATGATAAATGTGTCGGCTGCGGGCGATGTATCGGCGTCTGTCCCAGAGATGCGGTTCTGCCTGCCAGCGATGAATCCAATGATATTTTAAATTGCAAAATCGCGGAGTATACCTGGGCGATCTGCAAAGACAGGCCATGTTTCCATATATCACTGATCTGCGATGTGTCGCCTAACTGCGACTGCCATTCGGAGAATGACCGTCCGATCATCCCCAATGTGGGAATGCTGGCAAGCTTTGATCCGGTTGCGCTGGATATGGCCTGTGTGGATCTCTGCAATCAGCAGCCGGTGCTGCCGGACAGTGCGCTGGCGGAGCAGATGCAGAGCGCAGGTCAGGAGGATCCGGAGCATGACGGCGCGCATTGTCAGGAGCACGATCATTTTTACTATAATCATCCTGATACCAACTGGCGCAGCTGCATCGACCATGCAGTGAAGATCGGGTTGGGGACGGATCAGTATGAATTGATATACATTTGAGGATTTTGATGTGCCGGAGCGTGAGTTGGTAAGACAGGGAATTGTGTGTCTGACCGCGCCGGAAGCAACAAATTTTACAGTTACCTACCAGGAGGAGAAAGTGAGTCCACAGGATAAAGTAGAGAGAATTTTAAAGGAGATGCATGTGGCTTTTTCCCAGAGCCCCACGTATAACGGACAGCCGGATAAGATCATTATGAACCGCAGAGAGTTTTTGCTGCTGCTGGATCGCTTAAACCGCGGTATCTATGATATGATGGAACAGTATGAGCAGACCCGGCAGAGCCGTGCGAACGCGGAGCGGTCTTTCCAGAGAAAAGGAAATGAGATTATTGAGAAAGCGAATGCCAGCGCGGATGATATTTACGCGGCGTCGGTGATCTATACGGCGGACGCCATCGGCAGGATCCGCGACCTGATGGATCAGACAAACGATTCCATGAACGACCTGTTTCGGCAATTTAAGCGGGAACTCCGGGAGCAGAAGGACACGCTGCGGAGCCATGAGTCAGAGCTGCAGGCTCAGCTTGCAGATCTGGCGGATACGAAAAAGTATCTGGACCTGCTGTAGGACGTCAACCGGGAGCGCGAGAGAAAGCAGCGCCGGGCGGAAATGGAACAGGACAGCGATGACCGACACACATACACATCGTACCGGGCGGCGGTTCCGGCCGCGCAGGTGCAGGTGAATGAGGAGTACTTTGAGAAACCGGATGCAGTCCGGCCGGAGAGGACGGATGCGCCGGTGCATACGGCGGCGGAAGCCCCCGATATCAGAGTCAACGAAAATGCTGCTTATTTCAAATGGAAAGAAGAGCAGGAAAAGAAGAAAAAGCAAGAGGATACTGCGCCCGCAGCGGATCACGATGACAACGCTGGCGGGATGATTGCGGAGAAGACGGAGGACGAATCACAACAGAGAGCGGATGAGGCTTCCAAAGAGGAGCCCGGAGCAGTTTCCGGAGCGGAACCGTCAGTGTTTTTCAGAGCGGAGCCGGGAAAGGGAGCCGGGCAGGAGCAGGACATGGATAAGCCGAATGTCTCAGAGGAACAGGATGTCCCGGATTTTGTACTTCCGGAGGAAGATGAGCTTTTGAACTCGGCGTTTCCGGACGAGGAAGCCATTTACCAGGCAGTGCTGGAGGATGAGCGAAAGGCGGAAGAAAAGCAGCGGGAGTCCGCGGGACGGGAGAGGCCGCATGCAGGCGGTATTTTAAAAACGATTATTTTTGGGAAAGACCAATAGGAGGATATGTTTATGAAATTATATGAAAACGGAGTTTATCTGTTAAACGGTACTGAGATTGTAGAGGATACGCGCGATGCCGCGGCCTGTCTGGCTTCGAAAGGAGTGACGGCGGACAAAGCGTCCGCGGCGCAGGGAACCATGGCGTATCACATTCTGGAGGAGCATAATACCTCCGGCAATATGAAACAGCTGCAGATTAAGTTTGACAAGCTGACCTCCCATGATATTACATTTGTCGGCATCATTCAGACAGCGCGTGCGTCGGGACTTGAGAAGTTCCCGGTTCCCTATGTGCTGACGAACTGTCACAACAGCCTCTGCGCGGTGGGCGGCACGATCAATGAGGATGACCACATGTTCGGTCTGACCTGCGCGAAGAAGTACGGCGGCATCTATGTACCGCCTCATCAGGCAGTGATTCATCAGTTTGCCCGTGAGATGCTGGCCGGCGGCGGGAAGATGATCCTGGGTTCGGATTCCCATACCCGCTATGGCGCGCTGGGAACCATGGCGATGGGCGAGGGCGGCCCGGAGCTCGTCAAGCAGCTTCTGTGCCAGACCTATGATATTAAGATGCCGGGCGTGGTTGCCGTCTACATGAAAGGTGAGCCGGTGAAAGGTGTCGGCCCGCAGGATGTGGCGCTTGCCATCATCGGCGCGGTGTTTAAAAACGGCTACGTCAACAATAAAGTGATGGAGTTTGTGGGACCGGGTGTGGCTTCCTTAAGCGCAGATTTCCGTATCGGCGTGGATGTGATGACCACGGAGACCACCTGCCTTTCTTCCATCTGGGTGACGGATGAGAAGATCAGAGAATTTTATGAGATTCACGGCAGGGAGGGAGACTATAAAGAGCTGAATCCGGAGCCGGTGGCTTACTATGACGGCTGCATTGAAATTGATCTCGGCGCCATCCGGCCTATGATCGCGATGCCGTTCCATCCGAGCAATACCTATACGATTGAGGAAGTGAAAGAAAATCTGACAGACATTCTGGCGGATGTGGAGAAGCGCGCTCTGGTCAGCCTGGACGGAGCTGTAGAGTATTCATTGAAGGATAAGGTGCGCGACGGGCGTCTCTATGTGGATCAGGGCATTATCGCGGGCTGCGCCGGCGGCGGCTTTGAGAATATCTGCGCGGCGGCCGATATCCTGGAGGGAAAGAGTATCGGACCGGATGAATTTACGCTGAGCGTTTACCCGGCGTCGATGCCGATCTGGATGGAATTGGTTAGAAACGGCGCGGCGGCGAAGATCATGGAGACAGGCGCAATTATGAAGACCGCGTTCTGCGGACCGTGCTTCGGCGCGGGCGACACACCGGGCAACAACGGATTTTCCATCCGCCATTCCACCCGGAACTTCCCGAACCGTGAGGGTTCCAAGCTCCAGAACGGCCAGATTGCATCTGTAGCACTGATGGATGCGCGCTCTATCGCTGCCACTGCGGCAAACAAAGGTTATCTGACCGCGGCGACGGAACTGGATGTGGAGTATAAGGGACAGAAGTATTTCTTTGATAAGAAAATATATGAGAACCGTGTCTTTGACAGCAAGGGCGTGGCGGATCCGGCTACGGAGATCAAGTTCGGCCCGAATATCAAGGACTGGCCGGCAATGAGTGCGCTGACGGACAACCTTATCCTGAAAGTCGTGTCCGAGATCCATGATCCGGTCACCACGACGGATGAGCTGATCCCCTCCGGTGAGACCTCATCCTATCGTTCCAATCCTCTCGGACTGGCGGAGTTTACACTGTCCAGAAAGGATCCCGAATATGTTGGGCGTGCAAAAGAAGTGCAGCGCGCGGAGAAGGCCAGAGTGGCGGGGGAAAAGCCGTCTGAGGTGCTGCCGGAGATCGTGCCGGTCATCGAGGCAATTCACACGAAATACCCGGAAATCCGCCGGGACAACTTTGGGCTGGGCAGCACGATTTTTGCCGTGAAGCCGGGCGATGGCTCCGCGAGAGAGCAGGCTGCTTCCTGCCAGAAAGTGCTGGGCGGCTGGGCGAACATTGCCAACGAATACGCTACCAAGCGCTATCGTTCCAATCTGATCAACTGGGGCATGCTGCCGTTTTTGATCGATGAGGGCGACCTTCCGTTTACAAACGGAGATTACCTCTTTATACCGGCGATCCGCAAAGCCATCGAGGAAAAAGCGGCAGAAATCCCGGCTTATGTGGTAAAAGACGGCGGACTGGCTCCGTTCACGCTGAAGATGGGCGATCTGACGGATGATGAGAGGGAGATTATTTTAAAAGGTTGTTTGATCAATTATAACCGTAGATAAAAGATACCAAAGGGGTCTGTTACAGAAACCAGAATTGTGTTATACTGTGGACGTGAGGTTTCGGAATGGATTTGGAAGATGTAAAAACGCGTGAAGCGTCGCAGGAAAAACAGCTGCAGGAAGAACACTCGCGTGAGGGTAAACTGAACGAAGAACAGCTGCGGGAAGAACAGCTGCAGAAAGAGCAGCCGCAGGGGGAACAGGTGCGGGAACAGGCGCGCGCCCCCTGGGATATCCGGCCGTATCTGGCTGTCGGGCTGACGGCAATACTGGTCATATTTGTATCGTTGCTCCTTTTCTTTTTCCTGTTCCGGTTTGAAGGGTTTTCCGATGGCGTCGGCAAGATTGTCCGCAGTCTGAACGGCGTTATCATCGGCCTGGTGCTGGCGTATCTGTTAAACCCGGGTATGAAGTTTTTCGAACGCAGATTTCAGAAGAAACTATTTGCGAAAGGCGAACGCACCTTAAAACAGAAGCGGATCATCCGGGGGCTGTCGGTGGCCTGCGCCATGGTGATTTTCCTGGCCATCATAGCCATACTTCTTGTGCTGATCGGGCCGCAGGTGATCATGAGCGTGCAGGAGCTGGTGTTATCCCTGAATGAAAAGCTGGAAACTCTGGTGGAGTGGATCGAACGTCTGATCCGCAACAATCATCTGGCGGGTCAGGTGGAAAATCTGGCGGACGATATTTTTGCATGGCTGGAGGAATGGCTGCAGACGACGTTTCTGGACAACAGCAGCGACATCGTGACGACGCTTACTGCCGGCGTGTACAGTGTGATAAAAATGCTGTTTAATTTCATTGTCGGCATCATTGTAGCACTGTATGTCCTGATGAAAAAAGAGCAGTTTGTGGGCCAGACAAAGAAGCTGATCTATGCGGTCTTTAAGCCGCAGCGCGGCAATATTATCATGGAAGTGGTGCACAAGGCAGATGAAGTCTTTGGCGGATTTTTTGTGGGAAAGATTATTGACTCGCTGATCATCGGCTGCATCTGTTTTGTATGCATGTACATCATGAAGCTTCCGTACACGGTGCTGATCAGTGTGATCATCGGAGTGACCAATATCATACCGTTTTTCGGCCCGTTTATCGGGGCGATTCCCAGCGTGGTGCTGATTTTCCTGGTCAATCCGATTCAAGCTGTTTATTTTGTGATTCTGATTCTGATTTTGCAGCAGGTGGACGGCAACATCATCGGGCCGAAGATTCTGGGCGATTCTACGGGGTTGTCTCCGTTCTGGATCATTTTTTCCATCCTCCTGTTCGGCGGTTGTTTCGGGTTTGTCGGAATGATTCTCGGAGTGCCGGTGTTTGCGTTGATTTATTACATCATCAAGAGAGTGGCGGAGCATTTCCTGAAAAAGCGAGGACTGCCGGAAGAAACTGCGGATTATGTAAAACTGAGCCGGGTAGATGCGGATACGCTGGAGATTGAGGAGCACGGGGATGACAGGCGGCTTATCATTCAGCCGATGAAACGCAGAAAAGGAAAAGAAGAGAAGGCGTAACTGTGAAAGCACGGAACAGTTACGAGAAAGAAACCTGACGGTAACTAAGAAAGTACAGAACAGTTACACTTAATGATACATATGAGGTGATACAGTGGATAAATACGAGTACAAATTAAAGCTGGACCAGTTAAAAGCACTTGTGGAAGCCGGCGATTTTGAGACTGCGGCGGAAATTGCCGGTACGATTAACTGGAGAAAGGTGCGCAATTCCAAGACGCTGCTGATGGTGGCGGATGTGTACGAACAGCTGGGACGATATGAGGAGTGTAAGGAAGTATTGCTGCAGGCCTATGACCATTCCTCTGTCGGCAGAAATATTGTAAGCCGCCTTGCTGAAGTTTCCATCAAGGCAAAAGATGTAAAGGAAACGGAAAGCTATTATCAGGAGTTTCTGGAGATTTCTCCCAAAGATAATCAGCGTTATGTGATCGCGTATGAGATCAGCTGTCTGAAAAACGCGCCGCTCAGTGACCGGATTGCAATTCTGGAAGAGTTAAAGGAACAGGAATATACAGAGCTGTGGGCGTATGAGCTTGCGGCGCTTTACAAGCAGGCCGACATGCGCGAGAAGTGTGTGGAGACCTGCGATGAGCTGATTCTCTGGTTTGGAGAGGGAGAATTTGTGGAGAAGGCTCTGGATCTGAAGCGGAGCTTTCAGCCGCTGACGCCTGCGCAGGAGGAAAAATATCAGCGATTCCGCTCGCAGAAAGGCATGGTGGAGATCAATATTCCGAAGAAAGTGGAGGCAAAGATTTCTGAGGACAGCGGGCTGCCGGAGCTTACGGTTACCGCCAGCAAGTTTAATACCATGAATCTGCAGGAAGAGCTTGCTAAAAGTATGCAGCAGATCATGGATGCCACGGAGAAAGAGACAGTCCGGGATTCCATGGACAATATCAAAAAGATCGTCAATGATATTCCCTATCTGAGCGGAGAATCTGACGCGGAGGAGACGCCGGTCGCTCACCATGAGAAGATCAATGAGGAAGTGGATGAGACGTTGAAAGCGGATTTTAAGGAGCTTTTAGAGGAAGAGGGAGACGGACAGATCAGCCTCCAGATTCCGGCGAGCACCGTACAGGAGCAGCAGATTTCAGGGCAAATGAGCATCGAGGAGGTGCTCGCGGAGTGGGAGAAGACCAAGCATGCTGCGGAGGCGGCAATCGCGGCGGCAGAGCAGAAGAAGCTGGATATGGAAAAAGAACAGGCTCTGGTGGAAGCGAATGAGATTATGGAGCGCCTGAAAGCACTGTTCCCTGTCCTCTCGGCGACACCGGGAGAGGATCTCCCGGAGGAACCGGAAACGGTAGCGTCTACTCTGGTGCCGGATGCGGCGGATGCGCAGCCGGATGCGGAAGTGAATTTGCCGTCGGAAGATGTGTCCGAAGCACAGCAGAAGGATTTGGCTTCGGATATGGAAAAGGATGCGTCGGAAGAAGCGCAAGGCGGTAATGCTTCGAATACAGGAGAAGACGCACAGACAGAGGTTAAGAAAGATGACGGGCGTGAAATATCTGTAGAAGCCGATGATCCGGAGGCACAGGGTGCGTCAGCGGGAACTGTAACGGAGAAGACAAGGGATATGTCCGCTGAGGCGGAGGCAGTTAAGTCGCAGAGTAAATCCGCCGGATCCGTTGTGGATAAAGTAAAAGATCTGTTGGCGGGAGCCGGAGCAGCACTTACGGGAGAAGAATCCGCGGAGGATGCTTCCGGAGAAGAAAGTCCGGAGGATATCATCGCAGACGAGATGGCTTCTGAAATCAGCCGGATGATGGAGGAAGAGGCGAAAGGTTCCGAAGACCGGCCGATAGAAATCGAAATCGCAGCGGAGTATGCCAAAGAGGAAGCAGCGGAGCCGGATGCGGCATCCGCAAAAGACGGATTCGATCCGGAATATGAGGATGAGTTGCCGCAAATATCGATTCCGGAGGACATTCTGGAGGAAGAACAGGAAATGCCGGCACCGGAAGCAGTGGAGCCGGAGCAGCCGGTGAAAGGATTGACAGAGGCAGATATTCGGGAGTTGTTTACCTATTTCCTCCCGGTTCCCGGTATGAGAGACCAGATTATGCAGGTGCTGGAGGATGCGGCTCGTTATAAGGGCAATTCTATCACGTCGCTTCGCGGTAATCTGATTGTCCAGGGCGAGGAGGGAAGCGGGAAGACTGTCCTCGCGGCCAGCCTGATCAAGGCGATCCAGAAGATTACCGGAAAAGAAAACTCGAAGATCGGGAAGATCAGCGCGGCTTCCCTGAACAAGAAGGATTTTGCGGCGCTGATACCCAAGCTGGAGGGCGGCTATCTGATCGTGGATAAGGCAGGAGAGCTGACAGCGCAGACTGCGGCGCGGATGTCCCAGATTATGGAGCGCAATACCAGAGGAATGGTGATCGTTCTGGAAGATGACAGCGCCGGCATTAAAAATGCGATGAACCTGGATTTCTCTTTTGCAAAGAAGTTTACGGGCAAGGTAAAGATACCGGTCTTTACCATTGATGAGCTGGTGGATTTCGGAAAAGCTTATGCCCGGGAGATGGAGTGCGTGATTGATGAGATGGGTGTGCTGGCGATGTATAACCGCATCAACAATATCCAGAAGCTGGAACACCCGACGACCCTGACGGAGGTCAAGGAAATCGTGGATCAGGCCATTGAGAGCGCGGAAGCGGGAGGTCTCAAAAAGCTGTTTGCGAAAAAATATAATGAGAACGATTATCTGATTTTGCGGGAGACAGACTTCGAATAAATAATATAACAGGAGGAGTTATCAATGGGGAATATCACGGAGTATGATATGTATTTGTTTGGGACGGGGGTTCACTATGACATCTATAAAAAGCTGGGTGCGCACCCGCAGAAGGTCGGCAAAACAAGCGGCGTAGATTTTGCCGTATGGGCGCCGAACGCCGCGAAAGTGTGGGTGATCGGCTCTTTCAATGACTGGGATGAGACAGAGTATGAGATGGAGCGCCTGGAGCCCAACGGCATCTATGAACTGTTTATTCCGAAAGTGAAAAAGGGAGATTATTATAAGTATCTGATCCTGACTAAGGACGGGAAAAAGCTTTATAAATCAGATCCTTATGCAAATTATGCGGAGCTGCGGCCCGGCACGGCGTCCCGGGTGGCGGATATCAGCAAGCTGAAATGGTCCGATGATGTGTGGATGAAAAACCGTGCCGAGACAGAGAATATCTATGAGAAGCCGATGAACATCTACGAGGTGCATCCGGGCTCCTGGAAGCGCCATGAGGGATACACGGAGGACAGCGGTTACTATACATATCGCGAGATGGCCGTGGAGCTGGCGCAGTATGTAAAAGAGATGGGCTACACCCACGTGGAGCTGATGGGAATTTCCGAATATCCTTTCGACGGATCCTGGGGATATCAGGTGACCGGTTATTATGCTCCCACATCCCGGTACGGGACGCCGGAGGATTTTGCTTACATGGTGAATTATCTCCATAAGAAAAAGATCGGCGTCATTCTGGACTGGGTGCCTGCACACTTCCCGAGGGATGCGCACGGGCTGGCTGAGTTTGACGGCACCTGCCTGTATGAATATGCGGACACCCGGAAAGGCGAGCATCCGGACTGGGGTACCAAGATTTTTGATTACAGCAAGACGGAGGTAAAAAATTTCCTGCTGGGAAGCGCCCTGATGTGGGTGGAGCAGTTCCATGTGGACGGGCTCCGTGTGGACGCAGTGGCATCCATGCTGTATCTGGATTACGGGAAAAAGGATGGCCAGTGGGTTGCCAACAAGTATGGCGGCAATGAGAATCTGGAAGCGATCGAACTGTTTAAGCATCTGAATACGCTGATCTGCGGCAGAAACAACGGCGTCGTTATGATCGCGGAGGAGTCGACGGCGTGGCCGAGAGTGACCGGCAATGTCGTAGATGACGGCCTTAATTTCTCCTATAAGTGGAACATGGGCTGGATGCACGATTTCCTGGATTATATGAAGCTGGATCCGTATTTCCGGAAAGACAACCACAACAAGATGACATTTGCCATGTCTTACAATTACAGTGAGAAGTATATCCTTGTCCTTTCTCATGATGAGGTGGTGCACCTGAAGTGTTCCATGCTGAACAAGATGCCGGGGCTGGGAATTGACAAATACCGCAACCTTATGTGCGGCTATGCTTTCATGATGGGGCATCCGGGCAAAAAACTGCTGTTTATGGGCGGTGAGTTCGCGCAGCTTCGGGAGTGGAGCGAAAAGCGGGAATTAGACTGGGAATTGCTGGATGAGCCTTTCCATAAGAATGTACAGGATTTTCTGAAAGAGCTGAACCGCATCTACCTGAAGTACCCCGCGATGTACCAGTGGGATGATCAGCCGGAAGGGTTTGAATGGATCAACCCGAATGACAGCTTCCGCAACATTTTCAGTTTTGTGCGTCATGGAAAGAGCGGCAGAAACAATCTGCTCTTTGTCATCAACTTCTCCCCTATGGAGCGGGCGGATTACCGTGTCGGCGTGCCGAAAAAGAAAAAATACACGCTGATTCTGGACAGCTCCGACGAACGGTTCGGCGGGAGCGGAAAAGAGCGGCCGGCTGTCTATACCGCAGAGAAGCAGGAGTGCGACGGCAGAGAGTTCTCCTTTGCCTATGAGCTGGAGCCCTACGGCGTGGCGGTGTTTAAGTTCTAAATTAGTTGAGGATTTTCCGCTGTGCTATCGGGAAAATGCACCGGATGATTTGCACAGGGGTTTTCGATACACTGTGCTGGTATGCCGGAGAATTGTGTCGAGTCGTACTTTAAATCAGGTTTTGACGACAGAAATACCGCGATAAGAAAAAGAGGACTTACGATGGAAGCGATTTTGAATGCGCTGGCTAACATAGACGGAAGGATATTGCTTCTGATACAGAATTACCTGCGGATTCCGGAGTTGACGCCCTGGGTTGTGCGTTTTACCAAACTGGGGAATATGGGATTGATCTGGATTGTGATCGCTGTACTGCTCCTGATTCCCGAGAAGACAAGGCGGGCGGGGGTGCTGACGATTGTATCACTGGTGGGTTCCCTGTTGCTTGTGAATCTGTTCCTGAAAGGATATGTGGATCGCGTGCGTCCGGCCGAAGTAGTCAGCGGGCTGACCTGTCTGGTGACGACGCGCGATGCGTCTTTCCCTTCCGGACATGCCTCGGCTGCTTTTGCCGCATGTGTCGTGATCTACAAGAGCACCAGAAAGTGGATCGGGGTTCCCTGTGTCATACTGGCAGTGCTGCTTTCCCTGTCCAGGCTGTATGTGGGTGCGCACTACCCATCCGATGTGCTCTGCGGAGCCGTGATCGGTTTCCTGATCGGCATGGTTGTGTTCTGGCTTTTCGGGGAGAGGAGATTCAAACGGCGCGCGCGCAGGGCGCGGCGGAGACGGCGATAAGGGTACGACGTAGGAAAACAGGTCAGATTTGCTGCTTCCTCATGTATTTGCGGTGCCTTGTATCATCACATTGGCGAATCATAGTCGCCGGATAGAAATGAAAAGTAACGAAAAAATGAAAAAAATGTCCCCGGGGTGGTTGAGATTTTTCAATTTCCCGGGGATGATTTTTTATGGAAATTTCCGCAATTTTCCGGGGTCAGACCCCATAACGTAAGCTTTATAAAATTTTCCGGGGTCAGACCCCATAACGTAAGCTTTATAAA
>Ga0192240_10279_pt1 | contig 23890 bp, 21 predicted proteins | sample Koala_Koa27_H3_FD_131237 | JGI IMG/M metagenome (GOLD analysis project Ga0192240, IMG submission 131237) | Enriched cells from koala feces incubated with labeled cellulose particles, San Francisco Zoo, California, United States - Koala_Koa2-7_H3 ...
TCTTTTGTAACCAAAAGAAACAAAAGTTTTCTCCGCTAAAAGATTTGCTAAAAATTACTCTCGCTCACTAAATTTTATAAAACTCGCCTATGGCTCAGACAGTATAAAATTTCACGTTCGCTCCGTGTAATTTTCTGAACACAAATCTTTTAAAGCTCCGAAGGGTTCCAATAAAAACAGCGCAGTCGGGCTTCCGCCCTTCTGCGCCGTGCCAATTTTTATATTATATGTACACACAAAAATAGGGCGCAGTTGTATTTATTTTCTACGCCCTTAATATTTTTCAATAGAGAAGGCGCAGTGTCAACACCCTACCTGTCAGCCTCGCGAGCCTAATAATGGAATGCTGTTCCTGCGCCCAAACCTGTCCTACCCATTACAAAGATAGGACATAGTTCGGGTTTGAACAACTTTTACACCGTTTTAAATCCTATCATAGAAATGATAGTTGCAAGTTTACATCAGGCATAAAGAGTCGTTTACCCTTTATAATATGTCGAGTGCCACTTGGGCATTTTTGTTTCTCAAAACAAAGAAAAGAATAAAAAATCAAAGATGCAACACCTTGATTAATAATTAATTAAATCTATTGCGGGTCGCAAGTTATTATTATTTCTCCGCAATAACTATTACAGATGTTAATGTATATTCTTTTAAGGCTCACCCGACATCCTCAGCGGATAGCGTGAGTAAGTTTGGCTCATGGAACTTAAGAGGTTACTGTAAGAGAACATGCCGCACAATAATAAAGGTGTACTCGAAAGGAAAAAAATATTAATATTTATTAATTTGTAATAATTTTTAATATTTGAACATTCACTATAAAATATTAAAAATACTTGAAAAAATAAATGTTTTTAACAAATTTACTTTTATTATTATTTATTTATTACTATAACAACAATAATATGTATTGTAATAATAAAATATAAAAACGACTAAATAGAGTATTTTATTTGGAATTTATAATATAAAGCCTTATATTCGTAGAGGATCGATCCTCAAACAAACTATTTAAAATAATAAACTTATGGCACAAAACGGATACACACCAATAAGATTGGTGACTAAGGCTACTTTGTCTAATCAGGCGGATTATCCCGCAAGTACAATCGACTGGAATATTCTTTATTATCAGTTGCTTCCGAGCGGACCAGCTATCGACTATACTTACAATAAACCGATTACTACTGAATTCAATGCAGGAAGCGCGCAAATATATTCTTACGATCTTGTAGACGAGAACAGCGAACCTATCATAGACGATCTTACTATACGTAGGGCAAGAGTATGTTTCAGCGGCCTTACAGACAAACTCGATCCCGCAACTAAATTTAAAATTAAGATTACTGTGGGCATAATCGATTATACAGGATTGGATAAACAGGTAGCATTCATTACAGAAGAAACCGATGCTATCACGACGGATAAGTATTACGAAGTGGAATTTATGGAAACTCCACGTTACAACACATACACTATAAAAACGGAAATTACAGTACTTAAGTAATAACGGGGTTTAAAAGTAGATGAATGAAATGCAGGGCTGATGCCCTGTATTTTTTGTATTGTTTCGATTTTAATTTATTTATAATTAGCTTCATTCGGAGGTTATTAAATTATTTTAATAATTTAGCCGGAACCCAAAACGGACGCATATGAAACTAATAAAACTCAGCCTTTCTTTTTTGACTGCCGCTTTGCTTCTGGCAGGATGCTGCGGAACTGAAACCAAACCGCTCACGGAAAAAGACATGAGCGCCTATCTGATGGTCTATTTTAAAGACGATACCCATAGCCTTTATATGGCGGTGAGCCCGGACGGATACTCCTTCACGGATGTTAACGGTGGAGAACCCGTAATTGCAGGAGACACTATCGCTTCCCAGAGGGGAATACGCGATCCGCATATTATGCGGGGACCTGACAATAAATTTTACATGGCTCTGACCGACCTGCACATATATGCCCAGAAGGCAGGATACCGCGAGACCGAATGGGAACGCGACGGTGAATCTTACGGATGGGGAAATAATAAGGCTCTTGTACTGATGAAATCTTCAGATCTTATAAATTGGACTCATACTTCCGTAAGGATCGACGAGGCATATCCGGAACTTGCGGATATAGGTTGCGCGTGGGCGCCACAGACGATATACGATGAAGATCGAGGGAAATTGATGATCTACTACACGATGCGGTTCGGAAACGGACATAATAAATTATATTACACCTATGCCAACGAAGATTTTACAGGAATCGTGACCATGCCGGAACTATTGTTCCAATATCCGAAGGAAGTGTCCTACATAGATGTGGATATAACCAAAGTCGGAAATAAATACCATATGTTTTATACCCCTCATGACAATGGAATCGGAATCAAGCAGGCGGTCTCGGATTCGATCAATACCGGTTATGTCTATGATCCGGAGTGGTACGATCCTGAGCCAAGAGCGTGCGAAGCGCCTAATGTTTGGAAGAGGATAGGTGAGGACAAATGGGTGCTTATGTACGATATATACGGAATAAGTCCCCATAATTTCGGATTCAGCGAAACTACGGATTTTATTAATTTCCACGATCTGGGACATTTTAACCAAGGGGTTATGAAGGCTACTAATTTTTCGATTCCTAAACACGGTGCTGTGATTCATATTACTAAAGACGAAGCGGAAAAATTATGCAATCATTGGGGAACCGATATAACTTTTAATTAACGATGAAAAAACTGACAGTAATTTTTTCCCTTGCAATAGGGTTATCGATAATATCATGCGAATCTAATGGTGTTGACAAACAGAATGCAGTTTCCGACGCGGCAGATTTGGTTATACCGGACGGGTATATTAAAAATCTTAAATGGAACCTTATACTTGATTCCGTAGGATCGAACGGTTCGGCAATAACATGGAGCTCCGGAAATACTCAATACTTAACCGATGACGGAGTTTTGCTTAAACTATCGCCTCGCGACGGTAAACAGGTAGAAGTCACAATGACAGCTACCATTCAGGCAGGTAATGTCAAAAAGAAAAAATCTTTCGATATAACCATTGCACGGGAAGAACCGCATTATGATGCTTACCTCTTCGCTTATTTTGAAGGAGGCGGTGAAAGAATGGAGCAGGAACAACTGCGGTATGCAGTAAGTGCGGATGCCGTTAACTGGTATGCTTTGAATGATAATAAGCCTATAATTGCATCGGGCGATATTTCATCCACGGGCGGTATACGGGATCCTCATATACTCCGAGGTGAAGATGAAAATACATTTTACATGGTAGCTACGGACATGTTTACACGCAAAGACGGATGGGCCACAAATCCCGGAATCGTACTTATGAAATCGAATGACATGGTTAATTGGACTCATGGTATTATCGATTTTGCAAAGGACTATCCGGAGAAATTTGAAAACGTCCAATGGGTTTGGGCCCCGCAGACTATATACGACCCTTCTGAAGGTAAGTATCTGGTATATTTTACGATAAAATACAAAGACGATTCGAATCTCGATTTTTACTGCGCATACGCTAATGAGCACTTCGATGCGCTTGTAAACGAACCGGTATTTATGTTCAGGGCAAAATACGGAGCTATCGACGGGGATATAATTTATAAAGACGGTATCTATCACTTCTTTTATAAAGGCAACACTAAGGATGAATAAGGAACAGAAGTTAATAATGGCATCCAGCAGGCATTCGGCAAATCACTGCAAGGGCCTTGGACCGAAGATTTCAAATATCTCGATCCGTATGCAGGAACCCGTACCAATGTAGAAGTATCCAGTGTTTTCAAACTAAACAATTCCGATACTTATATTCTTATGTACGATCTTTACAGCAGCGGACGTTACGAGTTCCAGAGAAGTTCCGACCTTTATGAGTTCACGCGAATCCCTGAATCTTTTACGAAAAATTTCCATCCGCGTCATGGTTCGGTTATAGGGATAACTGCCGTAGAAGCTAAACGACTTAACGACAAATGGGGCGGGGTTCCTATTGAAGTAATGTCTGCTATCGAAGGAGTAAAATAATGATTATGAAAAAAATTTCGTACGCAACAGGTTTGTCGTTCCTCTTTTATGATGCAGCGTGAAGGTGGCAGTTACAGTAGATCGGTTTGCATCGACAGAATGTTTTATAATCCCACGGTACTGTAAAACGGATAATTATGACTACGGAAGGAGTGGCTAAGTGTCAATCCATTAATAATTAAAAAAAAGACGGCTTCGGCCGTCTTTTTTGGTGTTCTCGAGGAGTAGGTGACATCGTGAATTTTTATATATTTGCGATACCAAAACGCAATTAATATAAATAATTAATAATGACATGGCAAATCTGAAAACATTTTTATTTATTTTCTTAACATTTATGGTATTCGAGGTCCATTCCCGGGATGACCTAAGCGGGAAAAAAATAGCTGTGATAGGCGACAGTTATGTCAGGAACCATACAAATTCTATCGAGGACACGTGGCATTATAAATTTGCACAAAAGTATGGTATGGAGTATTTTAATTACGGAAGGAATGGAAACAGCATTGCGTATGACAATGACCGGTGGGGAGAAGGGATGTACAAAAGATATAAAATTATTCCGGACAGTATAGACTATATTGTTGTGATCGGAGGTCATAACGATTCTCATCATCTTGAAACTATCGGTGGAATTGAACAGTTCAGGGAAAAAATGAAAATACTCTGTGAAGGATTGATAAATAAATATCCTGCTGCAAAAATATTTTTCTTTACCAGATGGACCTGCGAGAATTTCGAAGGCAGTAATGCTGAAAAAGTAGTCGATACCATGATCGAGGTGTGCGGAATATACTGGATACCAATTTTCGATTCTGCAAGAAAAAGCGGTATACATGCGGGCAATGAAGCATTCCGCGCTATTTATTTTCATAAAGAAACGGACGATGCCCATCTGAACGGGAAGGGACACGACAGATTCTTAAACGTAGCTGAAAATTTTATTTTACAATACTAATAATTCTTACAAATCATGAATAGAAGAATATTATCGGTCTTATTATTTTTCTGTGTCTTCGCGATAGCAGGGGCGCAAAACGTATCCGTAAAAATTTTTCCGGATAGGGAATCATGGGTTTATAACCTGTCTGAAGAAGTTGAGTTCACTATCCAGGTGTATAAAGACGGGTCTTTGCTTAAAAATGTATCGGTGGATTACGAGATAGGACCCGAATTTTTCCCGACAGATAAGAAACAAAATGTAATACTTGAAAACGGTGAATTGAAACTGAAATCGTCAATGGATGTTCCGGGATTTTTACGGTGCAGGGTGTGGGCCAATGTTGACGGACGACAAATATGGAACCTGGGCACAGTTGGATACGATCCGGATAACATCGTTAACACTGCTGTCGAGCCTGAAGATTTCGACAGCTTCTGGAGCAATGCAATAAGCAGTGCACGGAAAATACCGTTAAACCCGGAAATAAAATTATTGGAAGACAGATGCACTTCTGATTTGAATGTTTACGAAGTGAGTTTCCAGAATGAACGCACGGGCTCCAGAATGTACGGGATTCTATCAGTACCGAAAAAGGAAGGTAAATATCCTGCGGTTCTTGAGGTCCCCGGCGCAGGGATACGACCCTATAACAATTCCGACCGCGGAGCTGAAACGATTACGTTGAGAATAGGTATTCATGGCATTCCTGTGACTCTGGAACAGGAGGTATACGACGGACTTAAGTACGGTGCATTGAGAAATTACTGGTACATTAACAAGAACAGACGGGACGATCATTATTATAAACGTGTATATACGGGATGTATCCGTGCCGTAGATTTTATTTTTACCCTTCCTGAATTCGACGGAAGTACGGTAGGTGTGACTGGAGGAAGCCAAGGTGGAGCGTTGTCAATCGTTACTGCTGCTCTGGACAATCGTATTAAATATCTTGCCGCTTATTATCCTGCACTTTGTGATCTCAACGGTTATATTCATGGACGGGCAGGCGGCTGGCCCCATCACTTCCGGACGGAAGATCCCCTACCCGGCGAAGTGGAGACATTAGGATATTACGATGTGGTTAATTTTGCTAAAAGACTAAACGTACCGGGATGGTACAGCTGGGGTTATAACGACACTACCTGTCCGCCTACTTCGATGTATGCCGCTTATAATAGTATTACTACGGAAAAAGAACTGAACCTTTATCTGGAGATGGGGCACCGTACCGTGCCGGAGCAGGTTGCTGTATGCGATCGCTGGATCGCGGAAAAAAATAAAGAGTTGAAAAAGTAATTTATAAAAAGAGCGGTCGATGACCGCTCTTTCAACATTAATTATTTCATTCCTGCTTAGCTTAATTAAACTATACAACAAAGTTCCGCATATTTTTATTGCCCGTCAATCTCCATGATAAACAATCGACTGCCCCTGCTTGATATTTTGAATTGCTTCAGCTGTAATATTTTATACTACCGGAAGCGTTTGGAGTTCCCCCATTCCCCATACATTATTTCATGTCCGGTAATTGAGAGTTTAGCATCGAGGCATCCCAGGCACTCTTCCGGTTCTTCATCCACACAAGGCTTATTTTCATATAATGAATAATCGTTACGGAATTTTCCCGGAGTTATATTGGGCATAATTATGTTTGCTCCTGCCATAACTCCTTTCTCCCGCCCCATGGGATCGATAGCCTGCAGCGAAGTCGCCGCCGCAATATTTATATCTTTCATCGTCAATCTTAGAATCGCTATCATTTTCAACGCAAGCAGGAAGCGTTCCCTTAAAGTTGGAATCTCCTGCCTGTAATTATATAATGGTGTGTGGCGGTGTTCGATATAAGGGCCCATTCCGACCATGTGTATATCTTCTTTCAGAAAGAACAGGATATCATCGGCAAGATCTTCTGTCGTTTGGAACGGAAGTCCGATCATTACTCCGGTTCCGGTTTGGTAACCTGTTTGTTTCAGGCTCCTCAGACAATCGAGTCTTGTCGTAAAAGAATGCTTCCCATCGTCCGGGTGCAGTTTTTTATAAAGAGCAGGATTCGAAGTTTCGATGGGGAGCAGATATCTGTGGGCGCCGGCGTCGAACCATTCCTTATATGTTTCTCCACTTTGTTCGCCGAGAGATAAAGTGATACCGAGTTTATTATCGCTTAATTTCTTTATAGAACGCACAAGACCGGTTATTCTTTCTGTGAATGCAGGGGTTTGAATCTCACCGGCCTGAAGAACTATCGAGCCGTAGTGGCTTTCATAAGCGAAACGTGCTGCGGAAAGTATTTCTTCATCAGTTAGTTTATACCGGTTTACCGATATACTCCGGCGTATTCCGCAATAAAAACAGTCTTTATTACAAATGTTGGGAAATTCGACGAGTCCACGGAACCATACTTTTTTGCCGATATATTTTTCCCGTACGTCAGACGCCTTAGAGATCAGTTTTTGGAAGTCACCTCCTTCTACATTGAGCATACGTAAGATACTGTTTTTATCATAATTTCCTGAGTGGAGAATATCGTCGAAATTTTTCATGTCGGTAAAATTACTCAATACTTTTAAAACACGACAGGGTTTTCTTATTTCACTGGAAGTACACATTTATAATTTCCTGCTCGCCAACCTATTCGGAAATCCGCATTTGTTACGAGCAGGAAAAATCGTAATCAGCCTGGATTATTCCTGTTTTTTTCCAATATGATATTCCGTGCTATATTGGTTTCGTTCCCCGCGGCATCCGTGCAATATACCAAAAGATGATATTTGCCCGGTGTGGCATCTTCCGGTATGACGATTTCATAGTGATGAATGGAAGCGTTCCGTTGTCCCGAGATGTCCCAGCTTTTCTGAAAGAAAAACGGAGCGGTTTCGCTCGCTGCCTTAGAATGAGAATGCCCGTGGGCGTCGAAATTATTGTGTATCTCGATTTTATAGGAAGAAAGCATTTCATTATCCGACAGTTCCATTTCAAAATATATTCCATGTTCATCGCCTATTTCCAGAACTGCCCCTTCGACGGGATTTTTAAGATCAATAACAGGTGGAGTGGTGTCGCTGTCCTTATCACAGGAGAACATGAGAAATAAAATTATTGCAAGAAGTATTACTGAGGAATTTGTTATTTTTTTTCATTTTAGTTTATGATTAAAATTAATTTTTAATAAAATTTGAACGTTTCTACCTGGCTCGGGAATTTCAACGTGACGGTAGAAGCTGAGGTGATTGAAATATTTCTTGTTAAAAATGTTTTTAAATAGGAATGTTATTTCCATGCGGTTATTTTTTGCAGGAATATCCAATGTCGCTCCGGCATGAATTAATGTCGCTCCGCGTGTTACAGGCTCGTTCCTGGCCACCCTTCTTTGGGTGGCGATGCTCTCGAGTTCAGCGTGCACACGGAATATTTGTTTTCCCCATGAAACGGTATTACGCATGGATGCAGGAGATGAAAATGCCAGCGGTATTTTTTCGTCGAGGTTATAGGTATAAACGTATTCTCCTGCAAGATCATAATTCAGATTCAATGGCAATCGTAGATTCAGAGAGACTTCCCCTCCTGCAAATACGGCCTGTGTTCCGGTGTAACGATATATCTGGCCGGAATGTGGAAGTACGGACCATTCTCCCGTTGGCCGGAGGTAAATGTAATTGGCATACCAGCTGCCGAACGGAGAAACAGAGAAACTGATCTTACTTCCGATGAATGAATATTCCGTATCAAGCTGCCATCCGCGTTCTGAACTGAGACTGGGATCACCCTGCTCATGCCTGAAAGTCCCATGATGAACACCATTAGACGCGAGCTCATTCGCTCCCGGAAGACGGAAGCTCCGTCCGATATTAATTTTTGCCAGTTGCCCGTTCCCTACGTTCCATACAATTCCGAACGCACCTGATATGTCTCCGAAATTTTTAATCACATCGTAGCTGCGCCACTGGTAATTTTGGATCGTAATCTCGTCGTAACCGCTTTCACGGCGATAGTCGACAAGATATCCATCCTGAAAACCGGATATTTTTATACGCCCGTAATCATATCTGGCTCCTCCGGTCAACAAAATTCTGTCGTTTATCCTTAATGTTCCGAACCAGTAAGCCCCTGTAGCGAATCTGTTATATTGGGGAAGCAGAAATGAATATCCGTCAATTCTGTTATCCTGATACTGTACATCCCATCCTGTATTATGTTCCAATATATCCGAACCGTAAAATTTTATTTTCACGGAAGAACTGAAAGTGTTCAGTTTAAATAACAACTCCCTGTCCGGATTATTCTCCGGAGGTAATTGCGAACCGTAATGAGTGTGGAATTCGCTCAATTCTCCCCTATGGTTATTCTGGTATCCGAGGTCGAGCGTGACTCCCGCGGCCTCCCATAAATACTGATGACGGTTCGTTATCTTAAAATGGTTTACAGTGCTGTAAGGTAGGTCTATATTCCTGCTTTTGCCGTCGTCTTCCAACCGTGATGCATCCGGTATTCCATGGGCGCCCGGGAAAAAACCCATTTTCTGATAGGCGTTGCTGACAGCGATATTAGTGTAATAACCGTTGTTACGGAATTCAGAGTATAGCGAGGCATTCCGTTCAAATCCTGCCGTATTTTTCATCCTACGGCCATGAACCGGTAATTTTTGTGTAAGATATATTACTGTGTCAGCCGGAATACGGTAATCTCCGTAATGCTGTTCGGAATAACGTAATTTCGAATAAAACCTATTCTTCTTAATTGCCAACATTATGGAGCCGCCCAGGTTTTCATTGACCGATTTTCCCAGGATAACCGCCTCTCCGAAAATCTGGTTATCTCCCGGTGCAGGCGCCGGGGAAATCTCAATTGTTCCGCCCATGGCATCACTGCCATACATAAGCGATGACGGTCCTTTGCGGACGATCACATACTCTGCGTTAAACGCGTCTATTTCGAGTCCGTGGTCTGCTCCCCATTGCTGTCCCTCCTGTTTTATGCCGTTTTCCAGAACCGCTACACGGTTGAATCCCATCCCCCGGATTACCGGTTTAGAAAAACCGGAACCGATATCCATTGACCGGACGCCCGGGATCTGTTGCAGGGTTTGAATGAAATTACCGGTGAAATTTTCGCGTAGCGTATTCTTATCCGCGATTTCAATAACCTGTGAAGAACCGTATCTGATTCTGTCAGATACCGAAACTGTTATAGCTACCGAATCTATATCCACATGCATACCGCTATCCGTATCCCTGGCATGCGATTGTAAAACGAATAAACCGATGGACAGCATGAGGACACCCGGAATAATCCTGATATTCATACTGTTTTTATTTGATTTTTTAAAGATTTACCGCTTATAGCGGTCCTACTAATGCGGAAGGAGGTCCCCGGGACAGGCAGGTTTCCGATATACAATGGGCTTGCCCATCGACAACAGGAGTATGCCCGGTATATAAATATAAAGATATGTAAGCTATTGATAATTTCTCCTGTTCATTGAACAGCGGTAAATTGAAGTGGCAGATCGGACAATTTTCAATATCGTGATCATCAGATTCTACATCCGTACAATGGATAACCGTAAATAATCCGCAATGCTGTTCCGTATGAATTGTTTTGACAATAAAAGGACCCGCCAGAATAGCTGTCAGTAGCCACCCCGCCCAAAGTTTATTTCTCCCTTTTATCATCGGACGCAAATATAATCTTTATAAATAAATTTATTGAATTTATGTCATTTTAACGGACAATTTTTAAAATATTTTCCCGTCTGCAAATTTTTTCCTTATTATTACAACTCTGTACCATAGCAGTTTGGGCCACTGTCCTGTATCTTCAGCATTTGAGTTCGAGCATTGCCTTTGTGTGATACATGCATGACATTCTGTGCAAAGATATTCGGTATGGAGCTCATCAGGATGAAGTTCCAGATTTGTCAGTACAGCGCTGAGCCATAACCGGTTGCCGTGCTTCCGGTTTGGAAGAAGGTCGTTTTTATCGATCTTACCTATGCCGGCTAATTCGGCGGCATGTTTTAATGAAAGGGAACTTCTGAATCGTCCGTTTTCCCATTTGCCTCTTAATGAAAATAATCCGGATTTACTAAACCGACTATAAAATACAAATATCTTTTATTATGTTTCAGAAAATAAACTATATTTATACAGAAAACATTTGGTTTTTTTCGGTTTTTTCTATTTATGCAACTAATTGTGTTATAACCTCGTATATTTGTAATTTGGGTGTATGTATATTTTTCAAATAAAATATAATCGGTTTTTTATTTTAAAATTACAATAATTATAGAATAATAGCAATAATTTTCCTGTTAAAATAATAAGTTATTGTCTTCTTATCGGCTTATCTTTAATAAAATATATTATATAGGTCTGTTAACAAAGTATCGATACGATATTCATATCTCCTCCCCGAGACTAACTCAAGCACATTGCGGGAACGAGCAGAATCTGCCCGGTTTCAATATATGCCGGGTATTTGGTTCTTATATGATGCGCAGACTTGAAGCTACCGGTTATATGTATGATGAAAGGGTGGCTCAGTCGTAATTTACTGAATATGTATAATAACATACAAAAAAATAAGGCAGTAGATGCCTTATTTCATTATATCTTTATTTAAATATTATTTCAAACCTTCCCGTTCGAGAAAAGCATCAGGAGTGGGTTTATGTCCGCGGAATCTTACATAAAGGTCCATTGGAGGTTCACTCCCCCCCTTTGAAAGAATATTTTCACGGAAACTGGTTGCCGTTGCCTTATCAAATATTCCGTTTTGCCTGAATAGTGAATAAGCATCGGCATCGAGAACCTCTGCCCATTTATAGCCGTAATAGCCTGCGGCATATCCTCCTGCAAATATATGTGAGAAACCTGGCGACATCGCCGTACCTGGCAGGGACGGAAGTATCTGGGTTTTTATCGTGGCTTTCTTCTCGAATGTCTCCACGTCTGTGGTTACAGGGGCGGTTATGCTGTGCCATGCCATGTCGCAAATCCCGAATGACAACTGTCTTACGTTAAAATATCCGCTGAGGAATTTATCGCAGGCTTTGATCTTCGCGATAAGATCCGCAGGGATTTTTTCACCTGTTTCATAATGTTCCGCCCACAGGTCGAGATATTCTTTCTCTGAAAGAAAATTCTCCATGAATTGTGACGGAAGTTCTACAAAATCCCTATAAACCGATGTTCCTGACAGACTCGCGTAGGTTCCTTCTGTAAATATGCCGTGAAGTGCGTGGCCGAATTCGTGAAGTAATGTTCCTGCCTCCGAGTATGTAAGGAGGGAAGGAGCTGTAGCGGTGGGTTTTGTGAAATTGCATACGAGAGAAATTACAGGCCGTATATCCTTACCGTCTTCCTTGTACTGGTCGCGGAACGAAGTCATCCATGCCCCTCCGCGTTTGCTTGCACGGGGAAAATAATCTATGTATAATATGGCCATGAATGTACCGTCGTGGTCGTAAACTTCGAATGCTTTTACGTCGGGGTGATATACCGGAATATTTGTGTTTTCGTTGAACGTAAGTCCATATAGCTTATTGGCAAGCAGGAACATTCCATTCTGCACGCTTTCAAGCCTGAAATAAGAACGTGTAATCTCATCGTTGAGGCTGTAAAATTCGTCTTTGTATTTCTCGGAATAAAAGCTCCAGTCCCACGGCATTACATCTGAATCGTGTCCTTTATCCTTAGCAAATTCGGTAATCGTTTCATAATCTTTACGTCCATGTGCAAGGCTCCTTTCGAGAAGATCGGAAAGAAAATCATTAACTGCCGCACTGCTTCCCGCCATACGTTCTTCAAGAACGTAGTCTGCAAAAGTTTCGAATCCGAGCAGGTTTGCGATCTTCAGACGTAATTCCGTAATTTTTTTAATTATTCCTGTATTATCATGTTCGCCGCCCAATGCACGAGTATTGTAGGATCTCCATAATTTTTCGCGAAGGTCGCGTTTTTCAGAATATTGCATGAAGGGGAGCATACTCGGAGCCTGCTGTGTAATTACCCATCCATCAAGATTTCGTAATTCCGCTTCTTCCTTAGCCGCCTGAATCGTGGATTCCGGAAGGCCTGCAAGATCTGCACTGTCAGTCAGATGAAGGAAGTAACCATTGGTGGCAGCAAGTATATTCTGGCTGAAAATTACCGAAAGATTTGATAGTTCGGTGGTTAACTCCCTGTATTTTTCTTTATCTTCGTCACTCAACCCTGCACCGCTTCGAATAAATCCTTTATATGTTTTATCCAGGAGCATGCACTGTTCCGGTGTGAGCTTCTCCCTGGCTGCTGTTTCATAAACAATTTTTACTTTTTCGAAAAGCTTAGGGTCCAACTGTATATCGTTGCTGAATTCGGTTAGTTTAGGCATTATTGTCATGGCAATACCCTGCATATCGTCACTCGTAAGGCACTCGTTAAGATTAAAAAACACACTGCTCACGGCATCGAGCCTTCTCCCGCTTCTTTCGAGCGCCTCGATGGTATTTGCAAAATCCGGTGCGGCAGGGTTATCGATGATCTGCTGCACTTCTTTTCGTGCCAGCTCTATCGATTCTTCAAATGCAGGAATATAGTGCTCCGTTTTTATTTTATCAAAGGGCGGAACACCGAAAGGTGTGTTAAAATCCGACAATAGCGGATTCTTATCAGTATTTTCCATAGAACATGAAAGTGTTGTTATAGTAAGAATTATTAGAAGTAGTTTTTTCATTTTAAGGAATTTCTCTGCAAATTTCAGGCAGCGGTTAACGGACAAAGTTACTAAAAGGTTCGACTATGGCAAAAACATTATATTTTATTGCGGATTATCATCGTTTAATCAAAATGTGTATTAAATTTGCATGTTTGAAAATAAATGAGTGTGAAAGAGTTTATCGACAGTCTTGGATTACCGTTTACAATTATAGCCTGCGTTGCCCTGGCTGCGTTTTTCGTGCAGATTTATTATTACGCCGTGTATTATTCACGCATTCCCCGCTACCGCCAGAAAATAGATAAGGAGTCTGTTCCACGTGTTTCAGTGGTTGTGGTTCTCGAAGACGATATGGAATATCTCGAGAGCGCAGTCCCTCGTATCATGGCACAGGATTATGATAATTTCGAATTGGTCATTGTGGATAACGGTTCCGGACCGGAGTTTGCTGAGACCTTAAAAGCTATGTGTTCGGTGAATCCCAAGCTCAGGTATACAAGGATTAATCCTGACCCAAAGTACAGTTATCGCCGTAAGTTCGTATTGAACGTAGGAATAAAAGCATGCTCATATACAAATATAATTTTTACCGAAGCAGATTGTCGTACGTCCTCTGAAAAATGGTTAGGAATGATGGCCAAAGGATTCACCCGGAGTAAAGTAGTTATAGGCTATTGCGGTATTGATCCTGAAAAAGGAATTGCCAATAAAATGATAAGACTCGGACGCCTGATGATGTCGGTAAGATATTTATCTTCCGCTATAAGCAAAAATCCATATAGGGGAACCTCAAAGAATTTCGGTTTCTCATCAGACCTGTATTTTTCAAAAAAAGGCTACAACTATCTAAAACTCAATACCGGAGATGACGATCTTTTCATACAGGATATTGCGGATAAAAATAACACTTCGGTTATAATGAATCCGCGTGCCACGGTAAGACAAAGATTTTACGGTGGGCTCAGGCGCTGGTTTACAGAAAGAAAGTATTATTCCTATACATTCAAATATTACCCGCTTGGGGTGAAGGCGGGTATATTTACCGAACTTTTTTCCAGAGCGGTATTCTTCGGAACCATCGCCGCAATTATTATTCTTCACCATGAGTATTTATGGAGCTTTGCGATAGCATTGCTCTTATTAAGATATACTATCGTTTTCCGCACGATCTTCCTGATATGCCGGAGGCTCGGCGAGAAAGGGCTCCTTAAATTCTATTTCCTTCACGATTTGATTTCTCCTTTTTACGAATTTTTCTTATCTTTAACTCGTACCCTGCGTCCAAGCAAAGGAATATGGAGTTAGAGAGCGATTTTGTTCCGGATAATGATTTAATATCGAAGGCCCTGTCTGGCGATTCCGCCGCATTCGGGTGTCTCTTTGTGCGTTATAAAGATGAGATATTCCAGTTATATTTACAAAAAACGGGAAATAATGTTCCCGATGCCAACGATATGATGCAGGAAACATTCATTCGCATCTTCCTCAATCTCCATAAATTCGATTCTGAATACACCTTCAGGCAGTGGATTTATACCATCGCCCGAAATATTTTTATAGACCATACGAGGAGGAAAAAGGATTTTATCGTCTCATTGGAAGGACCGGAAAATTATCGTACAGAGTTGAATCCTCCTTCCGAGAATCTCACTCCAGAGCAGGAAATGATAAATAATCAGACTCAATTTAAAATAGACTCCCTTCTGGAGACCATGCCGGAAAAATATAAAGAAATGATCCGGTTGAGGTTTATCAACGAGTATTCTTACGAGGAAATATCTGTGAAACTTTCTATTCCCATAGGAACGGTAAAAACACAGATACATAGGGCTCGTGAAATTTTTTACCGATTGATTTGTGAAAATGGAATCAGATAATAATGGATATAATACATAAATATTTTAAAAACCTGACTTCGGAACAGGAGCGAAAGTTTACCGAAATGTACGGTCTTTATACCGACTGGAACTCAAAAATAAATCTTATATCCCGTAAGGATATAGATCAACTGTATATTAAACACATACTGCACTCGCTGGCTATTGCCAAAGTCATGGAGTTCAGGCCCGGAACCAGGGTGCTGGATGTGGGTACAGGCGGAGGATTCCCGGGGATTCCGTTAGCGGTGATGTTCCCGGAAGCGGAATTCACACTTGTGGACTCGATAGGTAAAAAAATAAATGTGGTCTCAGATGTTGCTGAAAAACTGGAATTGTCAAATGTTAAAACCATAAACGCGCGCGCAGAAGATCTTCCCGGAAATTTCGATTTCGTAGTGAGCCGCGCCGTCACCGAGATGCCTAAATTCATTAAGTGGGTATGGGATAAAATTATCCCGAAAGGTGAAAATGCTTTGCCAAACGGCATTTTGTACCTAAAAGGTGGCGATCTGAAAGAAGAACTCAAAGCGGTCAACAAACCATATATAATTTACGATTTGAACGAATTCTTTGACGAAGAGTTCTTCGATACCAAGAAGATTGTTTATTTTCAAAAATAGATAATAATGATTAGAAAAATATCAGCAGATTTAGTAATACCGGTAGATGGAACTCCTTTAAAGAACGGTGTGGTTACCTTCAGTGAGGACGGGACGGTTATATCCGTAAATGAAAATACGGAAGATCCCGATATAGAGAAATACAGCGGAGTACTTGTTCCCGGATTCGTGAATACCCACAACCATCTCGAACTGGCCTATATGGAAGGAATACTTCCGAAACATACCGGTCTTCCCGGATTTGTGAAAGGTATAATGGAAGTCAAAATGGAATTTCCGGAGGAAGTGCAGAAAAAAGCGATAGCACGCGAAGACGAGTATATGTGGAACTCCGGTGTACAGGCCGTAGGGGATATATCGAATACACCGGTATCTTTCAGCATAAAGAGAGATAGTAAAATAAAATACGTCACATATTTAGAAATATTCGACCTGCTGTTCGATAAGGACTATACACAGATAATGTGCGAAGGTGTTGAACTCTTCCAGGAGACCTTGAAATACGGCATAGAGGCATACATAACCCTTCATTCTACATATAATGTGTCGAAGCCCCTTTTCGATGCGTGGGCATCGATGCCTCATACAGAAGCGATGTCGATTCATTTTATGGAGAGTGCACATGACGATACCCTGTTCCATAAAGAAGGCGGATTCTGGGAATTTTTCCGGGAAAGAGGGATCCCGCTCGATTATCTGGAGGAATTGAGTTCCCTGAACCGGGTTATCAAAGGTATTCCGTCCGACCGTAGGCTTCTGCTTGTACATAATACCAATGCCACGTCTGAAGTCGTGGAGAGGATGAAGGAGAATTATCCGAGGGTCTCCTGGGCTCTGTGTCCCTGCTCTAACCTCTATATAGAAGATAAACTTCCGCCTGTGGATATGTTACGTTCCAAAGACATAAATCTGACCATCGGAACGGATTCGCTGTCGTCCAATACTCAGTTGTCGATGATCGCGGAAATGCGTGCCATAACAAATAATTTCAATATTCCTCTTGAAGAAATAATAAAGTGGGCAACGTTGAACGGTGCCAAAGCATTGGAACTGGACGATAAAATAGGCTCATTCACACCGGGGAAGAATCCAGGTGCGGTGGTGATTGAAAATATAATGGAAGACTTCATGTTTACCGGTTCTTCCGATTCGAAGAGGTTGATATAATGGTTCCGTATATACAGTTAGAGAACGTAAAGAAATCCTTCGGCGACCTCGTGTTATATGAAAATATAAACATGACGGTGGTCGAAAAGGAACGTATTGCGCTTATCGCAAAGAACGGAGCTGGTAAAACTACGCTATTGAACATAATTGCAGGCAAAGAGAAACCGGATTCCGGGGAAGTGATATTCCGTAACGGCATCAAAGTGGGGTTCCTCGAACAGCAACCCGAACTTCCAGGGAATCTCACTGTTCTCAATGCGGTGTTCCACTCCGGCAGCGAGATCGCGGAAGTGGTTCGCAGATATGAAAAAGCTGTCTTTGCTGACGATAAGGAGGCTCTTGAACACCTTATTCCGGAAATGGAAAGATTGTCGGCGTGGGATTACGGCCAGAAGGCAAAAGAGATACTATCACGCCTTAACGTTACCGACATGGATAAATTAGTTGGCAAAATGTCCGGTGGGGAGAAGAAAAGAGTTGCTCTCGCGGCTATGCTTATAGACGATCCGGAGGTGATAATAATGGATGAGCCGACCAACCATCTTGATCTCGAGATGGTTGAATGGCTCGAGGATTTCCTGATAAAGAGCAACAAGACCGTTCTTCTGGTAACGCATGACAGATACTTTTTAGATAGGATATGTACTGCGATTTATGAAATAGATCAGAAGAAGCTGTACCGCTATTCGGGAAATTATGCGGACTACATAGTTAAACGCGACGACCGTATCGTGAATTTCAATACAGAGGTCGATAAGGCGCAGAATCTCTTCCGGCGAGAACTGGAATGGATGAGGCGCATGCCTCAGGCACGTGGAACCAAAGCGAAATACCGCAAGGATGCGTTCTATGACCTCAAGAATAAGGCATTCGCTAAGCGTGACGACGGTAAGGTCGATATCAATATACAATCGTCCAGACTGGGTACGAAAATATTCGAAGTCAAGGGCCTTAATAAAAGTTTTGGGGACAGGGATATAATTAAAGACTTCGATTTTACGTTTACAAGGTATCAAAAGCTCGGTATCGTGGGTAAAAACGGTACAGGCAAAAGTACGTTCTTAAATATACTTACGGGTTCTTTGGAGGCTGATTCCGGAATTGTGGATGTGGGCGATACTGTAAAATTCGGATATTATCGTCAACAAGAGATAGACTTCGAAGGAAATAAAAAAGTTATCGACGTAGTGAAAGAAATCGCGGAAGTCGTGACGCTCGGAGATGGAAATACCATCACAGCGTCGCAGTTCTTAAATAAATTCCTGTTCCCTCCGGAGACTCAGTATAACTATATATATAAGTTGAGCGGAGGAGAAAAAAGGCGTCTGTACCTGCTTACGGTACTGATGAGAAGTCCCAACTTCCTGATACTGGATGAGCCCACGAATGACCTCGACATTGTAACTCTCAATGTATTAGAAGATTACCTTGTGAATTTCGGAGGCTGTATAATAATTGTCTCTCATGATCGTTATTTTATGGACAAGGTTGCTGAACAACTGCTCGTGTTCGAGGGAGGGGGAGAGATAAGAAGTTTCCCCGAAAATTACACCGAATACAGGAACAGGCAGGAGGAGCTGAAGGAATCCGAAGAGAGTAAAAAAATAAAAACGCAGCCTGTTGCGGACAGGAGACCGGACCAGAAAGATAAACCAAAAAAATTGAGCTACAAGGAGAAGCTCGAATACGAAAGTCTTGAAAAAGAAATAGAAGATCTGGAGTCCGAGAAAAAAAATCTGGAAGAAGCGCTCAATTCCGGAATGCTTGAAGCGGAGGAATTGAACGAAAAATCCCGAAAAATAGGTGAAGTCATGGAACTTATAGACGAGAAATACATGCGGTGGTTGGAATTAAGCGAACTGGCCTGAACTAAAAAATGACAGTTTGCAATTAACGGCTTCGCCTCGAATAATTTGTAAACTGTAATTTTTATAATAAATGAAGACAAAACACTCAAAAATCTTAGAGTCTGTTTTACAGCGGACGCAGTATGAAATCAGTACTTCCGGAGGACATATCCTTAGTACGGACCATATCTTCCTGAGTCTTCTCAAGGAGAATAAAGGTCATGCGCTCACATTGCTCCGCAGATTCCTGTCGGAAGAGGATATATATAAAGTACGGACCACCATCGAAAAGGAACTCGCTGCGGGCAAGAAAACTATTATGCACGGCAGGGAGAACGATGTCGCATTGCTGAGGATAGAGAATACTTTGAGAAACCTTTATCTCGAGATGCTCGAATCGAACCAATCCACGATACACACAGGGCATTTACTGCTCGTGATCCTTAAAGATACGAGGCAAATGTCTACCCAGATTCTCAACAGGTTCGGAGTGAACTACCTCAAAGTAAATTCGCTTGTGTCATTACTGTCTCAGGATGAGGATTCTTTTGAGATTACTCCCGGACTTTCTCAGATCGTGGCTGATAAAGAAGATATCGCGCAATCGGAACAAAACGGCTTCGATGAGGACGGTGAAAACGAAGATGTGGATTCTCCGGTAGTAGAAGAACCTAAAGGTATAAATAAAAATTCTACACTCGAGAAGTATGGAACCGACCTTACACGCTCTGCGGAAGAAGGTAAACTCGATCCTGTTGTGGGTCGTGCCGTAGAGATCGAACGTCTTGTCCAGGTACTCGGACGAAGGAAAAAGAATAATCCTATCCTTATAGGAGAAGCAGGCGTTGGTAAATCTGCGATTGTGGAAGGATTGGCGTTGAGGATCGTTCAACGACAGGTTCCTTATTGCCTCCAAAATAAAAGGATATTCACCTTAGACGTTGCCGGACTTATTGCTGGTACGAAATATCGCGGACAGTTCGAAGAGAGAATCAAGGCCCTTATCAAGGAACTTACCAAGAGAGACGATATAATACTGTTTATCGACGAGATACATACCATCGTGGGCGCGGGAAGCACGCAGGGATCGCTCGATACTGCTAACATACTTAAACCTGCACTTGCGAGGGGAGAACTTCAATGCATCGGAGCAACCACTCTCAACGAATATCGTGAGTTCATAGAGAAGGACGGAGCATTGGATAGAAGGTTCCAGAAGATAATGGTAGAACCGACAACCAAAGAGGATACGCTTATCATCCTCAATAATATAAAGGAATACTACGAGAACTACCATTCGGTAAGATACACGGACGAGGCGATTAAAGCCTGCGTAGATCTTACGGACAGATACCTGACCGACAGGCACTTCCCGGATAAGGCAATCGACGTGCTCGACGAAGCAGGATCGAAGGCGCATATATTCCGCACCGGCAATCCGGAGTTCGTAACCGAGCTGGAAAATAATATCGAGGATGTTAAACAGGCTAAACGAGAAGCTGTTGCGAGTCAGAATTTCGAACTTGCGGCAAGACTGAGGAAGGAGGAACTGTTGATGAAACAGAGTCTCGAAGCTAAGCTCGAAGACTGGAGAATAGAAATTTCGAGTAACCGTATCGAAGTTACCGAAGAACAGATTGAAGAAGTAGTATCTTCTATCACAGGAGTTCCTGTGAGCAGGGTGTCGATGAGTGAAAAACAAAGGCTGATGACTATGGGCTCATATCTTAACAAAAATGTGATCGGACAGCATGCCGCGGTCAACAAGATCACAAAAGCGATACTACGCAGTCGTGCAGGATTGAAGTATCCACGAAAACCTATAGGGACGTTCATGTTTGTAGGCCCTACCGGAGTTGGTAAAACGCATCTCGCAAAGGAACTTGCTAAATATATGTTTGACAGCGAGGACGCAATGATCCGTGTGGATATGAGTGAATACAGTGAGAAATACAATGTCAGCCGTCTTATAGGGTCTCCTCCGGGATACGTCGGATACAACGAGGGAGGGCAGTTGACTGAGCAGGTGAGAAGACATCCATACTCGGTAATACTCTTCGACGAGATTGAGAAGGCGCACAGCGACGTATTCAATATTATGCTCCAGATATTCGACGACGGACATCTTACCGACGGAACAGGACGCAAAGTGGACTTCCGAAACTGTATCATAATAATGACCTCTAACGTAGGGTCGCGTGAAGTCAAAAAGAATACGAAACTAGTGGGCTACAATAACACGACCAAGACGGATAATAAAGAAACAGTTGTCGACGACCACTTCAGACGCTCACTGGATTCCATGTTCGCACCGGAGTTCCTTAACAGGATAGACGACATAATTTTGTTCAACACTCTGTCTCAGGAAGATATCAGAAGCATCGTGGAACTCGAATTCTCGAACTTCTGCAAGCGTATCGAAACGCTGGGATATAGCATCTCGATGACTCCGAGCGCGAAGTCTTATCTTGCGGATCTGGGTTATGAACCGAAATACGGAGTGCGTTCCCTCAAAAGGGTGCTTCTCGATAATATCGAAGAACCGTTCGCGGAATTAATAGTCTCCGGCGAGGTTAAGGAAGGCGAGGTTATCAAGGTTACCAAACCTGCTAAGTCACCCCTTAAACTGACAGTAAAAAAACGATAAATAAATGAAGATTCCAATGGAACCGGCCTTCCTAAAGGCCGGTTTCTTTTATTATGATTTATTTTTAATTACTATTTCCCATGTAACCAAAAGAATATACTGCAAAAGTACGTTCATGCGCTTTTCAGCTTGTGGTTAACCTTTATTCTTCAAATCCTGAACAACGCAATAACAACCGTTATCATAATTTACGACATCGTTTGAACGTTATATAATATAATGAATTATTTAGGATTATATTGCCGGATTAAATTTTAGCACTACCTTTACGGCGCAAATGTGACAGCATAGAAGAAGTAATATACTGTTTATTTATAAAAAAAGAGTTTTTTTTACTTTTTATTTAATTTTGCACCGGAAACAGAGATATGAAAGTAATAACTAAAACAGCTGAATTGCAAAGAATTCTGTCATGTGGCGACACTATTATCACAGGATTCGTACCCACTATGGGCGCTCTGCACGAAGGCCATCTCTCTCTGGTGGAAAGATGTCGTAGGGAATGCGACCTTACAGTGGTAAGTATTTTTGTTAATCCCACACAGTTCAACGATCCGGGTGATCTGAAGAACTATCCCAGAACGCCCGAGCGCGACCGGAGTTTGCTGGAGAAGGCAGGAGTGGACGTAGTTTTTATGCCGGATGTCGATGAAATTTATCCGGAAAAGGACGTACGCCTTTTCTCGTTCGGCCATCTCGACAAAGTAATGGAGGGAGAAAAAAGACCCGGACACTTCAATGGTGTGGCGCAAATAGTGAGTAAACTCTTCGATATCGTTCAGCCTGAGAAGGCGTATTTCGGCGAAAAGGATTTCCAACAGCTTGCAATAATACGGGCGCTGATAAAAAAGCTGGGATACAATATCGAAATAGTGGGCTGTCCCATTAAAAGGGATGGCGACGGACTCGCTCTAAGCTCGAGAAACGTACTTCTTAACCCGCAGCAGCGACAAGCGGCTCCATTGATCTACAGGGTCCTGAGTCAAGCTGTAGGAATGAAAGATGAAAAAAGCATCGAAGAACTATGTCTCTGGGTAACGGAAAATATCGACCGTGATCCAGAATTGAAGGTTGAATATTTTAATATAGTTGACTCTCTTACGCTTCAGCCTGTTAAGGACTGGAATGAGAACGGGGAAAAATACGGGTGCATTGCCGTCAAAGTGGGCAATGTCAGACTCATTGATAATTTGAAATTTTGTTAAAAATGCTTATCGAGGTCTTAAAATCAAAAATTCACAGGGTGACAGTCACGGAAGCTAACCTCAACTATGTGGGCAGTGTGACTATAGACGAGGAATTACTCGAAGCAGCGAACATGATCCCAGGTGAAAAGGTTGCGATCGTGAACAACAATAATGGTGAACGCATTGAGACGTACATAATAAAAGGAGAACGTGGAAGCGGAAGCATAGAGATAAACGGAGCGGCTGCACGTAAATTTGCTGTGGGCGATATCGTCATTATCATATCTTACGCGCATATGGATTTCGAAGAAGCCAAAAAATTCGAACCGTTTATAATTTTTCCGGATACAGCGACCAACCGCTTAATAAAATAAAATATTATTATGTCATACCCATTTTTCATTTGAAGAATGGGTATGTTTTATTCGGATATGCGAAAACTGATTACTAGAATACTCGATAAATTTTATTTTTACCCTGTCAACAGGATTGTTCCTTACGTGACGTTCCGTTATGCAGCATGCGGAGGAATGAATATGCTGCTGGACTGGACCCTATATTTTATATTGTATAATTTCATTCTGCGCAAGCAAAATCTGGATTTAGGTTTGGTCGTTATATCACCGTATATTGCAGCATTCATTATCGTTTTTCCAATCACTTTTTTCACGGGATTTTGGCTTAACAATAATATAGCATTTCATGGTTCCCCGCTTAAGAACGGCGTTAAACTGTCGCGTTATCTCCTTGTGGTGTGTGTCAGTATATTTATCAATTATTTCGGATTGAAACTTCTGGTCGAACACTTTCATCTATATCCGACTCCGTCGAAGATCATAGTTACTCTCGCTGCAACCGCC
>Ga0192240_10236_pt3 | contig 23562 bp, 18 predicted proteins | sample Koala_Koa27_H3_FD_131237 | JGI IMG/M metagenome (GOLD analysis project Ga0192240, IMG submission 131237) | Enriched cells from koala feces incubated with labeled cellulose particles, San Francisco Zoo, California, United States - Koala_Koa2-7_H3 ...
ATGGGAAATAAAGACGGTCAGACAGAGGTCAATTACGGGGAATGGCTGGATTATGTGCGCCGCAGCTCCAATCCGTCAAAGCTGCGGATCACGGATGTGAAGTTCACCAAGGTCGACCTTCCGCCCTGGGGCTGTTACCTGGTGCGGATTGATACGAATCAGGGAATCAGCGGATACGGGGAAATGCGCGACGGGGCCAGCCCCACGTATTTAAAATACTTAAAGAGCAGGATCATGGGGGAGAATCCCTGTGAGGTGGACCGCATTTTCAGGAAAATCAAACAGTTTGGCGGTCCGGCAAGGCAGGCAGCCGGTGTGTGCGCGGTTGAACTTGCCCTCTGGGACCTGGCAGGCAAGGCATATGGTGTGCCTGTGTACCAGCTATTGGGAGGAAGGTTCCGGGAAAAGGTAAGGCTTTATGCGGATACCCATATTGAAGAGGGAAGGGCCACCGGCATACTGATGGAGCCGGAGAAGGTGGGCCGTATCCTGAAGGGATATATGGACCAGGGCTTTACCGTGGTCAAAATACTCAGTGTGGAGCTCTTGATGGCCCAGGAAGGGAATACCTGCGGTCCCCTGGACTGGGTAGATGAACTGAGGGCGGTGGAGGAAAAGGTGCGTCAGGTCACAAGGACCGGCACAAGGGCTGAAAGTTCGGCGGCCAATGCGCTGCTGTATGATTTTAACAGGATTCCCCATCCCTTTACCAACATGCATGTGACGGAACAGGGCCTGGATCAGCTGGATGAATATATCGGAAGGGTCAGAAGCGTGATTGGGACCAAGGTTCCCCTGGCCATTGACCATTTTGGGCATTTTCCTCTTCCTGACATGATAAAGATTGCCAGGAGGCTTGAGAGATATCATCTTGCCTGGCTGGAGGATATGCTGCCCTGGTACCTGACAGACCAGTACAGGGAGCTGAAGCATGCCACCACGGCGCCAATTGCTACCGGGGAGGATATGTACCTGGCTGAGTCCTTTGAACCGCTTTTGCAGGCAGGGGCCCTGGACGTGGTCCATCCTGACCTGCTGACCTCAGGCGGGATTTTGGAGACCAAGAAGCTGGGGGACCTGGCAGCCAGATATGGGGCGTCCATGGCCCTGCATATGTGTGAAAGCCCTGTGTCCGCCCTGGCCGGAGCCCATATGGCAACTGCCAGTGAGAATTTCTTTGCCCAGGAGCATGACGCATTTGATTCGGAGTGGTGGCAGGATTTAATCATCGGGCCGGTGAAACCCATTGTGAAGGATGGATTCACGGTAATCACGGATGCGCCCGGGCTTGGGATTGAGGGCCTTAACGAGGACCTTATCCGCGAACATGGGCCAATGAAAGGCAAAGATGTGTGGGTATCCACAGATGAATGGAACCAGGAAACTTCCCTGGACCGGATTTGGAGCTGACGGAATATGAGATTGGCATATGGACAGATACGCAGTGTGGATAAGGAAATCCTTACCAATGCCAGGCAGATGGGGATAGACAGGGTATAGTTTAACCTGCCCTGTGACCTGCCGGCAGATGGTTTGTGGAAGTATGAGGACATGGCGCGTTTTAAGGACGCGTGCGACCGGTACGGCGTGATTGTGGAGGCCATGGAAAACATGCCTATTTCCTTTTATGACAAAGCCATGCTGGGACTGGAAGGAAGGGACAGGCAGATTGAGAATGTCTGCGAATCCATCCGCAGCCTGGGACGGGCAGGTATTCCCGTGCTGGGATATCATTTCTCCCCATCCTTTGTATGGAGGACGGATAACCACGCCCCTGTGGGACGGTATGGGGCCACGGTACAGGCCTTTGATCTGGAACTGCAGGAACAGGGCGTGGATGACATGGCTGATTTTGGGCAGAGAAGGGATGTGGCTGTACCGGATGCGGAACTGCTGTGGGAGAATTTTGAATATTTCATGAAACGTGTCATACCGGTTGCCGAGGAATACCATGTCACCATGGCGCTCCATCCGGATGACCCTCCTGTCAAAAGCCTGTCCGGCATTGCAAGGATGTTCATCAACCTGGACAGCTATAAACGGGCGGAGGCCATGATTGACAGCCCCAACTGGGGCCTGCTGTTCTGCATCGGGACTTTTTCACAAATGGAGGGCGGGGCCAGGAACATTTTTGATGCCATTGAATATTTCGGTCCCAGGAAAAAGCTGGTATATGCCCATATGAGGGATGTGCAGGGCACGGTGCCAAGATTCCGGGAGTGCTTCCTGGGAGAGGGGAACTTCAATCCCTTTGAGGTGGTGTATAAGCTGATGCATTCAGGCTTTGACGGATTTCTTGTCAGTGACCATGTCCCTGGCATTGAAGGGGACAGGGAATGGGGACATAAGGTAAGGTATGCAGATACTGCTTACATCAAAGGATTGATGGAGGCCATAGAAAAGATGGAAGCAATGAAGCAGGCATAGAAACAGGCATGGAAGCACGCAATCAAGCAGGCATAGAAACAGGCATGGAAGGATCCGTGGTTGGACCGCCATGCATGGGTAAAGGATGGAAAGGAAGATTGGAAGGATGGATAAGAATATGGACAGGCCCATTGAAGATATGCGGCTGGCACAGATCGGTTTTCTGGTAAATGATATTGAAAAGACAAAAAAAGAATTTGCCCGTTTTTTCGGGGTGGAGGAACCGGAAACCGTAAACAGCGGTGATTTTGAGATTACCCATACCGAATACAGGGGCGAACCAGCGCCAAAGGCAAAATGTTATATGACCTTTTTTTACTTTGGGGACCTGCAGATGGAACTGATCCAGCCCAACGGGGAACCAAGTATATGGAGGGAGCATCTGGAGCAGTTCGGCGAGGGAATCCACCATATTTCATTTAACGTGAAAGGAATGCAAAAGACCATAAGCGCCTGTGAGGACTGGGGCATGAAGCTCCTGCAGAAAGGCGAATACAGAGGGGCCAATGGAAGATATGCGTTCATGGATGCGCTGGACAGCTTGAAGGTAGTGGTGGAACTGTTGGAGCGGGATGAATAGGATGGGGATAAGATGATGGGAGGTAAGAGGATGCAGGAATATAATGACAATGCCAATAGGACGGAACCTGGAAAACGGCATTTCCCGGAAGGATTTGTCTGGGGGGCGGCAACCGCGTCCTATCAGATTGAAGGGGCATGGGATGAGGACGGAAGAGGGGAAACCATTTGGGACAGATATTGTTCCATCCCCGGCAACATACAGGATGGGGATGACGGGAAAACAGCCTGCGACCATTACCACAGATACAAGGAAGACGTGGCGCTGATGAAGCAGATGGGAATCAAGGCATACCGCTTTTCCATTGCCTGGTCCAGGATCCTTCCCAAGGGATACGGTGAAATAAATCAGAAAGGGCTTGATTTCTACAGCCGCCTCATAGACACATTGCTGGATGCCGGGATTGAGCCGTATATCACCTTATACCACTGGGACCTTCCCCAGGCCCTGCAGGATATGGGGGGATGGACCAATCCTGATATGCCTGGATATTTCCTGGAGTATTCAAAAATTGTCATGGATGCATTCCATGGACGGGTCAGGAAATGGATTACCTTAAATGAACCGTACTGCGCAGCCTTCCTGGGCAATTATGAGGGACGGCAGGCGCCGGGGCTGCGCGACTTTTCCGCCGCCGTGCAGGTGGCCTACCATCTCTATGTGGGACATGGCCTGGCAGTGAGGTACTTCCGCAATCAGGGATATGAGGGGGAAATCGGAATCACCCTGAACCTTATGGGAAGGCTTCCGCTGACAGACAGTCAGGAGGACAGGGCGGCCGCTGCCAGGGCGGACGGATACCTGAACCGCTGGTTTGCCGAGCCCATTGTGTTTGGCAGATATCCTGAGGACATGGTGGGGCTTTACCGCTCCAAGGGAGTCCGCCTGCCTGAGTTTAAAGAAGAGCATATGAAGCTCATGGGCCAGAAGCTGGATTTCATTGGGTTAAACTATTACAATGACTTTTATGTAAAGGCAGACCCGCATGTATGGCCCCTTGGTTTCAGGATTGAGAATCCAAAGCATGTTCCGGTTAATGACAGGAACTGGCCTGTAACAGAGCAGGGCCTTACCAACATGCTCCTGCGCATGAAAAATGAATATGGCATAGAGAACATTTATATTACAGAAAACGGCACCTCTTCCCATGACGTGGTTTCTATGGAGGGAAAGGTGGAGGACGGACCGAGGAAGGATTATCTTCACCGGCACCTGTGCGCGCTTTGGGAAGCTGTTTCCCAGGGGGTCAATGTGAAGGGATATTTCCAGTGGTCCCTGTATGACAATTTTGAATGGTCCTTTGGGTATGGAAGCCGTTTCGGAATCGTATTCGTGGACTTTCATACCCAGGAACGGATCATTAAGGAAAGCGGCCACTGGTATGCCGGGGTGATTCGGGATAACGCGGTATAAGGAGGCCTTGATGAAAGGAATCAAAAAGGTAAAAACAGCGGTAATCGGATGCGGGGCCATCAGCCGTATCTACTTTGAGAACATGACCAATGGGTTTGAAATCCTGGAGGTGGCCGGGTGCTGTGACTTAAACCGGCAGCTGGCCGGGGATACGGCGGCGGCCTATGATATCCCTGTGCTGACCATGGAGGAAATCCTCGGGGATCCCGGGATAGGGATTGTGGTGAACCTGACCAACCCGGCCGCCCATTATGATGTAATCAGGAACCTTCTGGAACATGGGAAACATGTGTACACGGAAAAGGTGCTGGCTGCATCATTCGGCCAGGCCAAGGAGCTGGTTTCTCTGGCCGATGAAAAGGGAAAACTGCTGTGCAGCGCCCCGGATACATTCCTGGGAGCGGCCGTACAGACTGCCAGGTATCTGGTGGAATCGGGCGTGATTGGGACCGTGACCTCCTGTGTGGCGGTCCTTCAAAGGGATGCCAGGCTTCTGGCTGAAAAATTCCCCTATACCTCCAGGCCGGGAGGAGGGATTGGAATTGACGTGGGGATTTATTACACCACTGCCATGGTCAACATACTGGGCGAGGTTAAGGAAGTGTGCGGCATGTCCGGGGTATGTATGCCGGAACAGTCCCATTACTTTGTGAAAAATGGGAACTTTGGGGAAGCCTATACCCAGGAGTCCGAGACATACCTTACCGGTTCCATGCAATTCAGGAATGGATGTGTGGGAACCCTTCACTTTAACTCCAGGAGCATCCGCACAGAGAAGCCGTATGTTGCATTTTATGGGACAGAGGGAATCCTGTTCCTGGAAGACCCTAACTTCTTCGGGGGTGATGTAAAGGTCATCTTAAAGGGACGGACAGAGCCGGTTGTATTTCCCCACACCCATGGATATGACGGGGATGACAGGGGGCTTGGCGTGGCTGAAATGGCCTGGGCGCTGCAAAAGGGACGTGTTCCCAGAACCAGGGCGGATATGGCGCTTCATTCACTGGAAGTCCTGACCGGCATGATTGAGAGCGGGCGCACAAAAGGTTTTTATGAAATGCAGACCAGGTTTGAAAGACAGCCCATGTTGCCCAGGGGATATCTGGGCGGGTCCTACGCCATGAACCAGCCGGAGGGGGCCCTGGCTTTATAGGAATTGATTTTTATCATTGTTTTTTACGGTTTATAAAATCTTGGTTGACAATACATCAGGTACCTGCTATATTTATATCAGGTACCTGATGTATTTTGCGTTTATGGATACGTCGTATAGAGATATGGCGTATAAGGAAATCGGTTCATATGGCTGGCCCATGCCGGCCCGGAGAGGAGTGGTATATATGGAACCAACAGTAACACAGCCCATGTCCAGGGAACACCTGGGCGTCAGGGTAGGGATATTATCCGCGGCCGGCAACCTGCTGCTGTTTACCTGTAAGTATATGGCTGGAATCACGTGCGGGAATGTGGCTGTCCTGGCAGAGGGGTATGACAATCTGATTGATGCATTAAACTCATTGCTTGTTTTGCTGGGGTTCAGGATGTCCGGGCGCAAGGGGGACAGTCTTCATCCTTATGGGCATGGCAGGGTGGAGTACGTCCTTGGTTTTATCATCTCCATGACCATTATCCTGGCAGGGGGGTCCATGTTCAGGGAATCCATACACTGGATCCGGCATCCCAGGGACCGCTCACTGCCACTTCTGGTCTATGGGGTATCCCTCCTGTCCATCCTGGTGAAGTACGGCATGTCACTTTACACCCGGCATGTGAACCGTGAGCTGGATTCCATGGCGCTGGCTGCCTGTGAGCAGAATGAGGCCGCGGACATCAAGATGACCCTGCTGACCATTGGCTCCGCGGCCCTTTATACGTTATCCGGTTTTTCAGCGGACTGGGTTGTGGGAATCGTAATCAGCGTGCTGGTCATGAAGGATGGATTCCAGTCATTCCTCAATCACTTTACAGTGCTTTTGGGCGAGGGGATATCCGGGCAGCAGTTGTCCCGGATCCAGGCGGTTTTTGATGCAAGGAAGGAACTTGTGACATTAAGACAGCTTGATTTCCATGATTATGGGCCGGAGCGCAGGATTGTGTCATTGCAGATCACGGTAAATCCGTCCTGCTCCCAGGAGGAGGTCAATGGATGTATGGACGGCATTGAAGGGGACCTGAGGTCATTTGGGCTGAGCCCCGTCTTTTCACTGAGCATGGAGCAGATTCTGGGGTAGCCGGATTTTGGGGGGAGATTGCCCCTGGGATAGCTGGATCCTGGCAGGTATTTATAAGTGTAATCATGAGAGGGGTGAGCCATGAATATCACGGTTTCAAAAGAAAATTATCTAAAGGCCATATTGCATTTAAAAACTAAGAATGGACATGTGCGGGCTGTTGATGTGGCTGCGGCATTGGGGGTCAAGAAAACCAGTGTTTCCATTGCGTTCCGCAAACTGGCATCGGGGAATCTGATTCGGGTGCACGAAAACCATGAGGTCGACCTGACGGAAAACGGTTATGCAATAGCGTCTAAAATCAACGATTCCTATGTAACATTCAAACGGTTCCTGTGCAGCATCGGGGTCCCGGAGGAAGTGGCGGAGCATGATGCGTGCAGGATAGAACATTATTTAAGCCCTGAATCCATAAAGGGTATCAGGGGAATCATGACACGCACAGCAGAATGAAAGGAGTTTGTTATGGGTTATATGAACAATGGAAATGAAGATAGAAGCAGGAGGCAGGACATGGGGGATGGCATGGAATCAAATACGGAACATGATATGGAACCGGAATATGAACATGACATGAGACTGGAACATGGACATGATATGGAACCGGAATATGGACATGACATGAAACCGGAATACGACATGGAACCCAAAATGGGTGAGGATGCAGACTATGATGGGGAGCGGGGGCCTAACAGTGACGCAGGCAGTGATGCGGACTGTAATGCAGCCTGTGATAGGGACCAGGGTATGGGCCGGGATAAGAAGGCCGACGGAAAAAATCTATCCGAACACTTTTTCCATATCGGAATGCTCTTACACCGCTACCAGACAGAGGCCTGCAAGGAAAATGGCCCTGCGGGAAGCCCGTTTAAGGGCCAGGGCCGGATTCTGGCAATCTTAAAACTGAAGCCGGAGATAAGCCACAGGGAACTGTCCTATCTTCTGGGAATCAGTACCCAGTCCATGAGTGAACTATTAAGAAAGCTGGAGAACAAGGGCTATGTGAAGCGCGTGCCAGGTGAACATGACAGGCGGAGCATGGACATTATACTGACTGAAGAGGGCCGCAGGGCGGTCGAACAGGCAGATGGGTTTGACGGCAGGGACACGGACCGTCTGTTTGACTGCTTTGACGATCAGGAGCAGAGGCGGTTTAAAGGTTTTTTGGAACGCCTGGAAGACGAAATCATAAGACACCTGGACCCCGAGCATCCTTCTGACTATACATTTGAGAGGATGAAGGAAATGCATGATTATATATTAAGCCGCGGCCGCGGCCGAAGGGAGCACTGCCATCACCATGGGGACGGCCCCCTTGGCAATGGTTTTGGACGCGGGCCGCATGAGGACGAAAGAGACCCTGGAAGGCGGTTTGACAGGCGCAGACGGTGATGGGGATGATTGGGGGATTTTCATACGCGGATCATCATTGTCTGGTTTTTTAAAAGAGGGTTTTTACACAGCCGGCTTTTCAACAGCCGGCTTTTTCAAGGGATTGGATATTTCCCGGAACATCCGCCTGTTTCCCGGCGCTGTCCTCCAATCGGTCCAGTTCCCTGAGAATCCGGCACATGAACAGAACAGCCGCCCCAAAAGAAATTATGTCTGCGATTGGTCCGGAATACAAGGCCATGGTTACGCCGGACAGTCTGGGCAGGATTAATGTTAAAGGCACGCTTAAGATAAAGTCCCTGAACAAGGACAGCATCATGGACAGCGCGGGCCTGCCGATTGACTGAAGGAAGATGCTGCAGGATTTCTGGATGCAGCAGAGCACAATCCCTCCCAGGAATATGCGGAAGGCCAGTACTGCAAACTCATTGTACAGCCCGTCCTCGCTGCCGAATATGCTGATAATCTGTAATGGGAATGCCTCAAAGCATATCATGGATATGATTCCCACGCAGAATTCGGCCATCATCATGGTCCTGAAGATGCATCTAACCCTGTGCCAGTGACCGGCACCGTAATTGTAACCCACGATGGGCTGGGATCCGGCTGCAATCCCAACCACGATTGATACCACAATCTGAAATACCTTCATGACAATCCCAACCACGGTCAGCGGGATATCGGACCCGTATTTGGACTGTGCGCCGTAAAGGACCAGAACGTTGTTCATCACGGCCATGATGACCACAATGGATATCTGTGTAAGGAAGCTGCTGATCCCAAGGGGAAGGATATGCTTCAGCGTACCGGCGTCCGGTATGAAGCTGCTTTTTCTCAGACGGAAGGATTTGGCTTTAGTCAGGTAGTATACTGCCAGAAGGGCAGATACAATCTGCCCTGTAATGGTAGCCAGCGCCGCGCCTTTCATGCCCCAGCCCAGCACGAATATGGCTATGGGGTCAAGGATTACATTGATGAAACAGCCAATCAGGGTTGAACCCATGGCGAACCGGGGGCTTCCGTCGGCGCGGATGATGGAGTTCATGGAGTTGGCAAACATGAAAAACGGGATGCCCATGACCAGGCAGGAGAAATACTCCCGGGCATACTCCATATTGTTGGCGGTTGCGCCGAATCCCACCAGGATGCGGTCGCAAAACACTGCAAATACCAGGGTCAGAAGGACTGCGGATGCGGTGATGACACCCACTGCATTTCCTACACTCTTATGCGCCTGTTCCACGTCCATCCGTCCCTGGCAGATGCTTAAGAAGGCGGCGCATCCGTCCCCCACCAGAAGGGACAGGGATAGGGCGATGATTGTTATGGGGAATACCACATTGGTGGCTCCATTTCCCAGAAAGCCAATGCCGCGTCCAATGAAAATCTGATCCACGATGTTATAAAGGGCAGATACCAGAAGGGACATGACACAGGGGATGGAAAACCTGAGCATCAGCCTTCCTATGGATTCTTCTGCCATGTACTGGTTTGAATTCTGATTCATAAAAACCTCCGTTTGCTTCTTTTTGATTTTGCTGTTTTTACATAAAAAAGCTGCAGCCTTCGTGAATGACCTTCACGACAGAAGCTACAGCCATATTGCAGTATCTAATATATCAGAATTTCCCGGTCCGTGTAATTATGAAAGAGTTACAAAGTTTTCCTTGGTGTATATAGTGCAGATTTGCCATATGGATTATATGTTATAATAGTAAGGCCTGTCCTTAAATTCCTTTATCACCATCCGTATCATCTGCTTTTGCGGGGCAGCCATCCGGATACCTTTTGGGTAAATCAGCAGTTTGCATACGTTTGGATGAAAATGAAGGGGAATCTGTGCAATGCTGTCATCCATATGGCTGTATGGCCAGAAGCCGTACATATGATTGATGGACAGGAGCGGTGCCCATAGTTCCAGGCTGTCATTGATGACGACCTGCCTGGGATGTAAATCCATGGAAATAACCAGATCCTCCAGAATCCGTTTACGTATCATGGGTATGCTGGATACGGAAAGGGTCAGCTGGTTAAGAAGCGGATAATCCTGTTCCATGAGTATTCCGTCCTCCAGGTGCAGCATGCTGTAAACAGGATTGTTTTTAGCGATGCAGCACATGAGTTCGTATTCCTTTACAATGGAGGTATTTACCTCTGGCAGGCTATCCTTTGGATGGCTGGAATAAGAGGTTATGAACCCAAAATCCAGTTCCCCGCTAAGGACTGACTCATAGATTTCTTTTGATTTCTGAATCACAGGCTTTAGGGTGATCTGGGGATGGAGGCGGTTGAAATCCTTCATGACTTTACCGAATACAGCGGCATCACTGGATAAGATGCCCATACAAAACACATGATTCTTATCGCTGTAGAGTTCTTTGTACAGCGATTCTTTTAAATCTAATATCTGCTGACAGGTTTTAGCATACTTCTGCCCGGCTTCTGTGATGGTCAGTACATTATTGGCGCGGTGGAAGAGCTTCAGGTTCAGTTCCTGTTCCAGTTTGGAAAGATAAATGCTTAAGGTGGGCTGGGAAATGTGCAGGTTCTGGGCTGCCTTGGATATGTTTCTTTCTTTTGCGATTTCCACAATATATTCCAAATGGTGTAAGTCCATATGATATCCTTTCTATAGCTTTTGACTATACTGTTATTTATAAACTAAAGTGTACATTTTTTCAATGTTTTTTTATAATAAATATATAAAAACCGCGGCAAAAATAAAGGAAAAGGATGTTGATTATGATAAAAGTACAGGCCAATTGTTCCAGCAGGATGACAGAGGAACAGATGCAGTCCGTCCGGGGGATGGGGATTGAATACCTGGCAGTTAATTTCATGCTGGAGGATACGGATTATGACAGCATTATGCATTTTCAGGAGAAAGCAGCTAAATACAATTTAAAAATCGCGGATGCAGGATGTCCGGATTTGCAGAAATGTCCGGAAATCCATTTGGGAAAACCAGAAAGGGACCTGTGGATTGACAGATACAATGAATTTACCAGGGCTCTTGGAAAAGCAGGAGTACCGGTCAACTACATTGCATGGCAGCCCAACGGGATTTTCCGCAGCCGCATCGGTGAAGGTAAGTATAATCATGGCGAAAAGTCGTTTATCTGTGACATGGAGGAAATCCTGTCCAGGCCGATTGCGAATGACAGGGAGTATGGGGAAGAGGAAATCTGGTCCAATTTCAGGTATTTCATGGACCGTGCCCTGCCGGTATGTGAAAAAGCAGATGTGAAGCTGGCCCTGCATCCCAATGATCCGCCAGTTCCATCCCTGGGCGGTGTACATAGCCTGATATGGAATACAGAGTGCTATAAAAGGGCATTTGAAATGGTTGGAAACAGCCCCTATCTGACCATGAAGATGTGTATCGGCTGCTGGCTGGAAAGCCAGGACTTCGGAAACCTGATGAAAGACATAGAGACCTTCTGCATCCAGGATAAAATCTCCATTGTCCATTTCCGTAATGTCAGTTCTACCATGCCGTATTTTGAGGAGACACTGCTGGAGGACGGATACGCGGATATGTATGCCATCATGAAGCAGCTGGTCAGATGCGGTTATGACGGACAGCTGAACATTGACCATCCATTTTTTGAACGGGATGGCAAAAGAATGTCGGACATGTCTGCCGCTTATTTTACAGGCTACATGAAAGCGCTTCTGCATTGCGCGGAAAATGAGATACAGGGGGAGAAAAACAAATGAATATACAGTTAATCATTACACTGCTTGTGATGCTGCTGATGATTGCCGGATTTTTGTGCGGCAGGTTTAAACTGGGACTGGTGGCAATGACAGCATCCACGGTCCTGTGTCTGACCGGGGTACTGACTTTTAATGAAGCATATGCTTCTTTTTCCAACTCAAATGTGGTGATGATTGCAGGTATGTTTATTCTGAGCGGCGCCCTGGGTAAGACGGGACTGGTGCCGAAAATGAAGACGCTGATGGTGAAACATTCCGGTAAAGGGCAGCTTATTGTTTTTGCCTATATGCTGACCTGTGTTGTTATCATCCAGTTCAGCATGCCTACGGCGCTGATCAGTATGTTTCTTCCGTTCATGGCTGCATTTGACCAGAAGAGCAGGGTCCAGCCGGCCCACCTGTTATTTCCGGGCGCCGTGCTTGCCCACTGTGTCCAGGGACTTTTGCCAGGAGCGTATTTTGTCATGATCAATGGGCTTCTGGAAGCAAACGGTGCGCCTGCCATGATAGAGGCGCTGGACTACAGTAAGGTAATCCTGCTTCCCGCGGTTATAGCTTTTGCCTATATTGTACTGATTGGGTGGAAATGGCTGCCGGCCAACCGCATCGACGGTCTGTCCATTAAGGAGGAAGCGGATGGAAAGCCATTACTGTCTGCGGGCCAGGAAAATATCGTGTATCTTATTTTCGGGTTGAATTTCGTTGGAATCCTGTTCCAGAACTATCTGCCGTTTCCAATGTATATCCTCCCTGTGATAGCGGTCATTGTCCTGACATACCTGAAGATCCTGAACCTGAATGACATTAAGGACTTTATAAACCTGGATACGATTTTCATGCTGGCGGGCGTTATTCCCCTTGGGACAGCCATGCAGAAGACGGGAGCGGGTACTGTTGTATCGGATTTCATCATGACACTTCTTGGCGGTAATCCGTCACCTATGCTGATGCTATTTGCCTTTTATTTTGCAGGCGCAATACTGACCCAGTTTATGAGCAACACTGCGACACAGCAGGTATTCGTGCCATTGGCCGTTGTGACGGCCCTGGCCCAGGGGCTGGACCCCAGACCCTTCACCATGGCTATTTTTGCTGGATGTACGGCGGCTATGCTGACCCCCACCGGCTCTCCCTCCATCGCTATCGCATTTGGCGCGGGACAGTATAAGATTAAGAATATATTGAAGGTATTCCTGCCTTTGTGGGTGGTCTATGGTATTGCGGTATGCCTGTCGGCAAATTTCTTTTTTCCAATGGTATAGGAACAGAGTTGCTTTTTCTGCCAATCGATGGTAGGATATAGCATATCGAGTTTAGAACAGCTGGTGCCGGCGTCTGCGGATCTGTCATGGGGACATGTCTGATCCTTCAGGCGCCGGATAATAGGGAAACAGGTGCGAATCCTGTACGATCTCGTCACTGTAAGCCGGGAGCGCATAACCATTGTCATGTACAGCCACTGATCCGGTCCGGGTTGGGAAGGCGGTTATGGGTGTTGAGCGGCAAGTCAGGAAACCTGCCAGTTGTTGGTACAGGAATATGGTTCCAGACCACGAGTAATTGGTCGTACCGGTTTACGGCGTTTAAAGCGCGCCTGGGCAGCCTTTCCCCAGCGATTGGCATATAGGGGGAAATGCAACCTTCAGGCATGTTTGTGACCGCAGATTTCTGACTCAGACGGTGAATAACTGCTTTTGCGGAAAACTGCTTCAGGGTGTTGTTATATGTATTTACAGCCCAGGGACCGTTCTGCAGGGCATGCGGGTCCCTGTGAGGATGGAATCAGATGCACAGGGAATCTCCCCTGTGTTTTTTTATGTCTGCCGTACTGGGGAAATCTTCAGCTGTTTCTGGCGTATTCCTGATACCTTGCCGGACTGCCGTCAAAGGACGTGCTCCTGACGTCTCATCATGGGGGCATTGTTTTAAGATGGCACCGGAACCGATATGGTTTTAAAATAAGGAGGAAGAGAAGATGAAAATCAGGAAACTGGCAGTATTATTAACAGCAGCAGCCCTTACGGCCGCCGCCGCGACAGGGTGTACAGGCGGAAAGGAAACAGAGGCCGTGGCGGCCGGTGCAGGGACAGGGACGGAAACAGGGACCACTGCAGAATCCACGGCAGCAGGAACCGCCGCAGAAGAATCCAGTGAAGAGGAGACAGCAGACAGTATGGCAGCAGAGGATGAAGAGAACTATGATACAGGAGACGCTTCCAAGGATAACACCAGGAACCAGGACGGGATTGGTGAGGATGAGCTTCTTGTAGTCAGCTTCGGCACCAGCTACAATGACAACAGGCGCCTGACCGTAGGGGCCATTGAGGATGCAATGGAAAAGGCATTCCCGGATTACTCGGTCAGAAGAGGATTTACCAGCCAGATCATCATTGACCATGTGAAGTCACGGGACAATGTTGCAATTGACAATGTTGGCCAGGCCCTTGAACGCGCGGAGAAGAATGGCGTCAGGAACCTGGTCATTCAGCCGACCCATTTAATGGACGGACTGGAATACACGGACCTTGTAAATGAAGTGGCGGAGTATTCAGATGCCTTTGAGAAAGTGGCAATCGGTAAGCCGCTTCTGACCACGGATGATGATTTCAAGGCTGTCATGAAGGCTATTACAGAGGCAACTGTGGGGTATGATGACGGGGAAACAGCTATCTGCTTTATGGGACACGGTACAGAGGCGGATTCCAACCATGTATACGCAAAGATGCAGGATATGCTGGCAGATGCAGGATATAAGAATTATTATGTAGGAACAGTTGAGGCAGAGCCAAGCCTGGAGGATGTCCTTGCCAAGGTTAAGGAAGGCAGCTATAAGAAGGTGGTCCTGGAGCCGTTAATGATAGTGGCAGGCGACCATGCCAACAACGATATGGCAGGGGATGAGGAAGATTCATGGAAAACTGCATTTGAGGGCGCTGGTTATGAGGTAACATGCCTTGTACGCGGCCTTGGGGAGATGGAAGCCATCCAGCAGCTTTTTGTGGAACACGCCCAGGCTGCAGTGGACAGTCTGTCAAAGTAATCAGGTTAAACAGGAAGAATGGGCGGTCGGGGTTATGTTGCTGATCGCCCTTTTAAAGGTGGAATGAATATGAAATTTCAAAAAGCAGGATTATCTGCAGTCATGATTGCCATGATGCTTCTGGCCGGGGGATGTACCGGCGGAACGCAGGATGCCGGAGCAAGAGTGCAGGCAGAGAAGGCCGGAGCAGAGGAAGCCGGAGCCGGGGCACAGGCAGCCGGAACCGGAGCACAGACAGCCGGAGCAGGGGCAGAGGAAGCCGGAGCAGGGACACAGGCAGCAGGAGCAGGGGCAGAGGAAGCCGGAACCGGAGCACAGGAAGCCGGAACCGAGGCACAGGAAGAGAAAGCCGGGACACAGACAGCCGGAACCGAGGCACAGGAAGAGGAAGCCGGGGCACAGACAGCCGAAACCGGGGCACAGACAGCCGGAACCGGAGCACAGGCAGCCGGAACCCGCCCAGATACAGCTAAAGCCACCTCCGGAAACCCGGACCGGGAAGCCAAAAAGCGGACGCCTATATATGCCGATGAAATAAAAGACGGGGTATACCCGATTAAAGTGGACTCCAGCTCCAGCATGTTCCAGATAACCGCCTGCCGACTTACGGTAAAGGACGGCGCCATGAGCGCGGTCATGACCATGGGCGGCACCGGGTATCTGAAGCTGTATATGGGAACCGGCGAGGCGGCCCTGAAGGCTTCTGAAGCGGATTATATCCCATATGTGGAGACGGCAGGGGGCGCGCATACTTTTAAAGTTCCTGTTAAAGCCCTGGATATGGAAATTGACTGCAGCGCATTTAGTAAAAAGAAAGAAAAATGGTATGACCGCGTCCTGGTGTTCTGTTCTGATTCCATACCGCCGGATTGCTTATCTGAGGAAAATGTCACAACAGCAGGAACCCTGAACCTGGAAAACGGAATGTATACGGCCAAGGTTGTCCTGACAGGCGGTTCGGGACGGGCCAGCGTAGAATCCCCTGCATCCCTGCGGGTGGAAGACGGAAAAGTCTTTGCAACCATTATCTGGGGCAGCGCCAACTACGATTATATGAAGGTGGACGGTGAGAAGTTTGACCTTATAAGCACAGAGGGCAATTCTGCGTTTGAGATCCCGGTGGCTGTATTTGACAGGAACATGCCGGTTATTGCGGATACGGTCGCCATGAGTGAGCCGCATGAGATTGAGTATGGGCTGATATTTGATTCAGCCACCATTGTAAAGGTCCAATGATGAGAACAGGAAAAATATTAACCACAATTATGATGATCTGCCTTCTGATGGCGGCTGCCGGCGGGTGCGCTGCGCCGGGCAGGGAAACAGGAGGGCAGCCACAACAGGCAAAGGAGCAGCCGGATAAGCCCCGGCCAGGGCAGTCACAGGCAGCCCGGCCGCAGCAGGCAAAGGAGCAGACCTCCCAGGATTCCTGGGAGGAGCGGGAAGTCATACGCACCATGGAACTTCTGTACGCAGACCAGTTTGCCGTGGATTATTATGACGATGGATGCGCCATGATTACCATCAGGGACAGCGGCCGTTTCCTGGTGGTTCCTGAGCAGGCAGAGCAGCCGGAAGGCCTGCCGGAGGATGTGACGGTTATCCGGCGTCCCCTTAAGGCCATCTATCTGGTTGCGACCTCGGCCATGGACCTGTTTAAAAGCCTGGGCGCCATGGACCAGATCACCCTGTCCGGCACGGACGCCAGGGGATGGTATATTGAGAAAGCAAGGCAGGCCCTGGAAGATGGGGATATGTACTATGCCGGCAAATATAATGCCCCTGATTATGAGCTGATCCTGTCAAAAGCATGTGACCTGGCAATCGAGTCAACCATGATCAGCCATTCCCCGGAAGTAAAGGAACAGCTGGAACAGCTGGGCATACCCGTGCTGGTGGAGCGTTCCAGCTATGAAAGCCACCCCCTTGGAAGGATGGAGTGGCTGAAGCTGTATGGGGTCCTTACCGGCAGGGAGGAGCAGGCAGAGGCCTGCTTTGAGAAACAGATGGAGAACCTGAGGCCTGTGCTGGACCAGGATGGCACGGGAAAGACCGTGGCATTTTTCTACATCACTTCCAACGGATATGTGAATGTGAGGAAGTCCGGGGATTATGTGGCTAAAATGATTGAACTGGCCGGCGGGACCTATGTTCCGGGAGACCTGGACGGGAACGGCAATGGGTTGTCCACCATGAACATGCAGATGGAATCGTTTTACGCAGCGGCAAAGGAAGCGGATTATTTGATTTATAACAGCACCATTGACGGGGGACTGGAGTCCCTTGACCAGCTGTTGGACAAAAGCAGCGTCCTGGCTGACTTTAAGGCTGTGAAACAGGGAAATGTGTGGTGCACGGAGAAAAGCATGTTTCAGGAAACCATGGGCCTGGGCGATATGATACTGGATATCCACCGGATCCTCACAGAGGAAGCGCCGGACCAGGAGGAAATGGCCTACATGTACCGGCTGCGGTAAGGAGTTGTCCCAATGTCTAAAAGAACATACACGCAGTACTGCATTTCATTCGGGCTTTTGGGAGCCATGATGTGCCTGCTGTTTTTCTGGAATATTAATTTTGGCAGCGTCCGTCTGTCCGCGGGGGAGATAGGAAAGATCCTGCTTAAGCAGACCGGTGAGGGAACCGCGTACCATATTGTGTGGGATATCCGCCTTCCCCGTATCCTGTCAGCCGCCATACTGGGAGGGGCGCTGTCCGTGTCAGGCTTTTTGCTGCAGGCTTTTTTTGCAAACCCCATTGCAGGGCCGTTTGTGCTGGGGATTTCTTCCGGCGCCAAGCTGGTGGTATCCCTGGTCATGATCCTTTTGCTTGGCAGGGGGATATCCATCAGTTCCGGGGGCATGATACTGGCGGCATTTGCAGGCGCCATGATATCCATGGGGTTCGTCCTCCTGATTTCGGGGCGGGTGAAGAAAATGTCCATGCTGGTCATCTGCGGCGTGATGATAAGTTATATCTGCTCTGCGGTGACTGATTTTATCATTACATTTGCAGATGAGGCCAATATCGTCAATCTCCACAACTGGTCCATGGGAAGCTTTTCAGGGATGTCCTGGGACAATGTCCGGGTGATGGCGGCCGTGACTGCGGTGTCGCTCCTCCTGGTGTTCTGGATGGCAAAACCGATCGGCGCATATCAGATGGGGGAGGTGTACGCCCAGAACATGGGCGTGAACATCCTGCGGTTCCGAGTGGCGCTGATCCTGCTGTCCAGCATATTGTCCGCCTGCGTCACTGCTTTTGCCGGGCCTATTTCCTTTGTGGGCATTGCGGTGCCCCATATTGTGAAACGTATGTTGGGCACGGCCAGGCCGCTCCTGGTCATTCCAGGCTGTTTTATGGGCGGCGCCGTGTCCTGCCTGTTCTGCGACCTGATTGCCAGGACCGTGTTTGCGCCCACTGAGCTTAGCATCAGTTCGGTCACCGCTGTTTTCGGTGCGCCGGTTGTGATTTATATGATGGTGCGGAATAAAAATGGCAGGCCCTAAGGAGGCAGAAACCATGGCAGAGGATTATATTTTTACGGAAAACATGACAGTGGGATACGGGAAGGTGCCGTTGATTTCCCAGATTGAAATCCACGTAAAGCGAGGCCAGATCGTGACCTTGATTGGACCCAACGGAGCCGGGAAATCTACCATACTGAAAAGCATCATCCGTCAGATTGACCTGCTGGAGGGCGCTGTGTATCTGGACCGTACGTCCATGAAGGATATGACGGAAAAACAGGTAGCCAGGCGGATGTCGGTGCTGATGACGGAACGGATACGCCCCGAGCTCATGACATGTGAGGATGTGGTTGCCACGGGGCGTTACCCATACACGGGACGGCTGGGAATCCTGGGACGGGATGACCATGAAAAGGTAAGGGAGGCCATGGAACTGGTCCATGCAGGGGACCTTGGTGGGCGGGACTTCATGGAGATAAGCGATGGGCAGAAGCAGCGGATCCTTCTTGCGAGGGCTATCTGCCAGGATCCGGAGGCCATTGTCCTGGATGAGCCCACTTCCTTTTTAGATATACGGCATAAACTGGAGCTTCTGACCATCCTAAAGAATCTGGTGCGGAAAAAACAGGTGGCAGTGCTCATGTCCCTCCATGAACTGGACCTGGCCCAGAAGCTGTCGGATTATATTGTGTGCGTCAATGGAGATACCATTGAACGCTGGGGGACGCCGGAAGAGATTTTCACATCCCCCTATATCACGCAGCTGTATGGAATCTCAAAAGGAAGCTACCATGCAGAGCTTGGCTGTCTTGAGATGGAGCCGGTAAAGGGAAAGCCGGAGGTCTTTGTCATAGGCGGGAATGGAAGCGGGATACCGGTTTACCGGAAACTCCAGCGCAGGGGAATTCCCTTTGCAGCCGGTATCCTTCATGAGAATGATATTGATTATCCGGTTGCCAAGGCCCTGGCCGCGGAGGTGGTATCGGAAGCTCCTTTTGAACTGATTAAGGAAGGGACCTATGAGCGGGCGGCAGCCCTTCTTGAATCTTGTAAACGGGTTATCTGCTGTATTAAGGACTTCGGTCCGGTAAATGAGAAGAACCGGTGTCTGGCAGAACTGGGGAAACACAAGGAAAAAATCATATGATTGGATGAAACATGCCGCCCCTTCCGGATAAGGAACATAGGAATCCGGGAGGGGCGGTATGTTGTGGATAAAAGTAAGGCCCTATTCGACAGGGGTGTTTAGAAGAAGCCGGATGGACGGCGACATGCGCAGCTCCTCAACGGTGATACCGTGTGACAGCAGATATCCTTCCACGGCAGGGAACTGTCTGGTAATCATTTCCCTCACGGCAGCGCCGCACTGGTCCGGTTTATTATCCCGCAGGCAGAGAAGGATAATATCTGAAAACTGCCTGATGGTGTCATCCCTGCGGAAATCGTCCGGAAGCGATGCCTTCAGCGGGTATCCCCAGAGGAAGAGGCCGTACAACCTGGAATAGATTTCCCGGACGCCGTACAGGGGACTGTGGACAGCAACGCAGATCAGCAGAAGCCATAAGGTAAAGTCATGGCACCCTGAATCCCGGTATCTTTCAATCTCACAGACTAACCCGGAGTATTGTTCCCGGGTAAGCGACAAAAGGGTGGAGCGGATTGCTTCCTCACAGGAAAAAGCTATGATTTCAAAGGACTGCAGAAAGAGGGACAGGTTGCGGCGTATGGCAGGGCTTTGGAAATCAGGAAGGCTGCAGCGTTTACCGGCAGGGAAGATACGGGTACCCACGCCATTTACAGAAACCGCAGCCCCTGTCTGGTTCAGGATATGGATGGTCCGGCGGACCGTGCTCACGGACACATTGTATTTCCTGGACATCTCTTCATATGAAGGAAGGTATTCCATGTCCCTGTATTCTCCCAGGTATATTCCGTGGAGGATCCGCATGGTCAGTCCGTAACAGATTTGGGGCCTCTCCCAGTAAATACGCCATACAAAGGGAACCGCATCAGCTTCCGTTATCGGGGCCAGTGAATGCCGGATGGATTTGAAGGCCTTTTCCACGGAACTTTTTTGGAAATGAAGAAGCGCTTCATTAAGCTGTTCCCGGTTCCCTGCCCTGCACAGGGATATGATGTTTCCCAGCTGTTCCTGGATATTCAGGTTTTTCCTCATGGATGGTTCTTTGCTTTCACTGACAAACATCAGGCCAAGAAACAGGGAGGTTTCCCAGAACAGGTTCATGGCCAGGGGATTATCCAATTTCTGAAGGGCATAGCAGAACAGATAGAGGACATCGTCAGCACCGGAACGGTCCGCAAAGGGCGAGATGTATGCCAGATCCTTATCGTCCATGCGCATGAACCCCTCGGTCATCAGAGGGGCACAGATTATCTGTGAAGTCCTGGCTAAATCAGAGGCGGCGGTCAGCCGTTCTGAAAAGAACCGGCGGGTAAAAGCCTTATATTCTTCCTCGGTCTGCCTGAACAGGACCTTTGTCTGCCTTCCGTTGTGCATGTCGATGTAGCCTTCTGCACGCAGCTGCTGTAATGCGGTTGTCACGGTCTGGGCGGAAACACTGAATGCACGGCAGAGTGTGTCGATGGAAGGCAGGGTATCGCCATATTGATAGTATTGGAAATGGATGCGCAGTAAAAAGTACTGGTAAATCAGATTGTGGACCCTTAACTTTGTTTTCAATGGTTCAATACCTCGTATATTAAAATGTTTGCTTATGTCATGAAGTCTATTTTATCATTTTATGGAGACTATTTCCAGAAGTCTGTTGAATTTTCCTGATTCTTGAATTATAATAGAAAGACACGCACATGAACAAGGTGCATTATGCCGTGGGAAATCGGGAAGCAGGAAGAGGAATAGGACCAGGGGGAACCAACAGTATGGTTGAACAGGAAAAGAAAAGCAGGTCCGGCCAGGACCAGGCCAGCGGCATGCCGGCCGGTTATGAATATGATACACTGATGAATCTGATGAGGGTCAGTGTGAGCAAGCATTTGCTGGATGAGCATTATACATTGGTCTGGGCCAATGAATTTTACTATGAGCTGATTGGCTGGCCGAAAAGTGAATATGAGGCAATGTTCCACAACCAGCCGGACCTTTATTATAAGGACGACCAGGACCTGTGGGATGACCTGACCCAGACCGTCATAAAAGCGGTTGAGGCACACCAGGACGGATATCAGATGGTTTCACGTCTCAGGCGGAAAAACGGCGAATATATCTGGGTCCAGTTTTCTACCAGGTTTTCTGATGAATACATAGACGGATACCAGGTGGCATATTCCGTGCTCACGAATATTGATGATCTGGTGCAGATGCAGAGGGAGCGGTCCGTTACCTATGAGAACCTTCCGGGGTTTGTGGCAAAGTACAGGATTGACCAGGAGCTGGGCATGGTCCTATTGGATGCCAACGCCCGGTTTATGGAGTATTTCGGGGACAGAACAAACGGGGAACTGCACGCGCTGCAGGAACAGAACATAAAGGACAATATGGAAACCATCCGGTCACACGGGAAAGAACTGCTGAGCGGGAAGCCGGTACGCTTTGTCATGCATGTCAAAGACAGGAAGGGGCAGGGCCTGTGGCTTCAGGTGAACGCGGCATGTATTGACTGGCAGGAGAAAAACCCTGTATACCTGGCTATCTTCATCGATATAACAGATGTGACCGAATTAAGGGAAATACAGAAAAAGCTGACGGAGCAGGCGGCGGCCCTTAAGGACGCCCTCACCGTGGCAGAACATGCCAACCGGGCCAAATCAGACTTCCTGTCACGCATGAGCCATGAAATCCGCACACCGATGAATGCGATTATCGGCATGACCACCATTGCGGCTGCCTATATTGACGACAAACAGCGCGTGGCTGACTGCCTGGAGAAGATAGGGTATTCATCCAAGCATCTGATGACCCTTATTAATGATGTGCTGGATATGTCCAAGATTTCCGAGGGAAAGATGAGAATTGCCCATGAGCAGTTCAAGCTGGAGACAGTGGTGGAGTCTGTTTCCTCCATCATCTATCCGCAGGCCAGGGAAAAGGGGCTGGATTTTACTGTGCCGCTGGCCGGACTTACGGATACGGAACTGATAGGCGACTCACTGCGGCTGAACCAGGTCCTTCTCAACCTTTTATCCAATGCGCTTAAGTTTACCCCGGCAGGGGGCAGTATCCGCATGGAAATCAGGCAGATGCAGAAAAAGGACAGCAAGATCCGGCTGCGTTTCACGGTAAGCGATACAGGGATAGGGATGAGCAGCGCATTCGTGGAGCGTCTCTTTGTCCCATTTGAGCAGGAAGACATTTCTATGGGGCAGAACGCAGGAGGCACCGGCCTGGGTATGCCCATTACCAAAAATCTTGTTACATTGATGGGCGGTACCATAACGCTGCAGAGTGAACTGGGAAAAGGAACGTCCTTTGCCGTGGAACTGGATTTTGACCTTCCAAAGGATAAGGGGAGCCAGACGTCTGCCAAACAGTATGTGATGGAATCCCTGAAGGTGCTGGTGACGGATGATGACAGGGACAGCTGTGTCCATACAGCCATTTTGCTGGAAAACCTGGGAATCCGGTCGGACTGGGTCCTGACCGGCAGGGAATGCATAAACCGGGTCTGTCTGGCCCACCGGTCAGGTGAGGATTATGATGTCTGTCTCATTGACCTGAGGATGCCGGATATGGATGGGGTCCAGGTGACCCGCCGGATAAGGGAAATTGTTGGCTCGGAGACCATGATCATCATCATAACGGCTTATGACTGGGGCGCTGTTGAGAACAGCGCCAGGCAGGCGGGGGCCAACGCATTCATCACCAAGCCTATTTTTGCCTCCACCCTTTATGATACGCTGCTTTCCGTGACCGGAATCGAACGGGCCGTGCGGCCGCCGGGAGGAACGGCACGGCGGGCCGGCCTGGCAGGGCATCACGTGCTGCTGGTGGAAGACAATGGGCTTAACCGGGAAATCGCGGTGGAACTGCTGCACATGGCTGATATCACGGTGGAATGCGCGGTCAATGGCAGGGAGGCAGTGGAGCGGTTTCTGTCCCACGGCGATTCCTTTGACCTGATCCTGATGGATGTACAGATGCCGGTGATGGACGGTTATGAAGCAACCCAGGCCATCCGCGGCTCGGACCATGAAATGGCCCGCAGCATTCCCATCATAGCCATGACGGCCGATGCGTTCCACGAGGACGTGGTGAGGGCCGGCGAGGCTGGGATGAACGGGCATCTGGCAAAGCCCATTGATCCTAATCTG
>Ga0192240_10285_pt1 | contig 23221 bp, 22 predicted proteins | sample Koala_Koa27_H3_FD_131237 | JGI IMG/M metagenome (GOLD analysis project Ga0192240, IMG submission 131237) | Enriched cells from koala feces incubated with labeled cellulose particles, San Francisco Zoo, California, United States - Koala_Koa2-7_H3 ...
ACCCAGGCATTTGACCCGGCAAAGCTGGAGGATCCCAGCCTGATTATCTATGCTCCTGTGAGGGTCCTTGGCAATAAGACAATTGTGACCAATGGCGACCAGACCGACACGGTTTACCAGGGGATGGACCATCAGATGACCTTTGAGCAGTCCTTAAGGTCCAGGGAGTTTGAACCGGATGCCCCCAACTACACACCGCGCATTTCCGGTATCATGCACATTGAAAACAGCGGTTATAACTATGCCATGTCCATTTTAAAGAGCAATCATGGAAATCCGGATTCCTGCCTGCGTTTTACCTACGCCTATGAGAATCCGTCTGCTGGGGAAGGACATTTCATCCATACCTATATGCATGACGGGAACCCCCTTCCAAGCTTTGAGGGCGAACCGAAACTGGTGGGCATTTCCGGGACCATTGATGAATTTACGGACATGATCTGGAACAGCCTGAATGAGGACAACAAGGTATCCCTGTTTGTCCGCTTCATTGATATTGCGTCAGGAACCTATGAGTCAAGGATTGTTAATAAGAACAAATGAAAAGAGAGGAATCTGTTATGAAAGAACTGGAACTGAAGTATGGCTGCAACCCCAATCAGAAACCATCCAGAATCTTTATGGAAGGGGATAAGGAGCTGCCTATCACCGTGCTCAGCGGCAGGCCGGGTTATATCAATTTCATGGACGCGTTAAACGGCTGGCAGCTGGTGAAGGAACTTAAGAAGGCAACCGGGCTTCCTGCGGCTGCATCCTTCAAACATGTTTCACCGGCAGGCGCCGCGGTCGGCCTGCCATTGGATGATGTGCTGAAGAAAATATACTGGGTGGACGACATGGGGGAACTGTCCCCCCTGGCCAGCGCCTATGCAAGGGCAAGAGGGGCGGACCGGATGTCCTCTTTTGGTGATTTCATTTCCCTGTCAGATGTGTGTGACAGTTCCACGGCCAGAATCATCAAGAGGGAGGTGTCGGACGGCGTCATTGCCCCCGGATATGAGCCGGAAGCCCTGGAAATCCTCAAATCCAAGAAGAACGGCAATTACAATGTAATCCAGATTGACCCGGATTATGAGCCGGCTGCCATTGAACGCAAGCAGATATTCGGGGTTACCTTTGAGCAGGGCCACAATAACCTGGAAATCAATAAGGAGCTTCTTCAGGATATCGTGACGGAGAAACGGGAGCTGACGGAGCAGGCCAAGGCTGACCTTATGATTTCATTGATTACCCTTAAATACACCCAGTCCAACTCTGTCTGCTACGTAAAAGACGGGCAGGCCATCGGCATTGGAGCCGGACAGCAGTCCAGGGTACACTGTACCCGTCTGGCCGGTAATAAGGCGGACAACTGGTATCTGCGCCAGGCCCCCCAGGTCCTTGACCTTCCTTTTGTGGACAGCATCAGACGCGCGGACAGGGACAATGCAATTGATGTCTATATCGGCGAGGACTGCATGGACGTGCTGGCTGACGGCAGATGGGAAAAGACGTTTAAAGTAAAGCCTCCTGTATTCACCAGGGAGGAAAAGAGGGCCTGGCTGGATACCATGACCGGCGTGTCCCTTGGTTCGGATGCATTCTTCCCATTTGGGGATAATATTGACAGGGCCTATAAAAGCGGTGTCCGGTATGTGGCCCAGCCAGGAGGCTCGGTGCGGGATGACCAGGTAATCGAAACCTGCAACCAGTACGGCATGGTCATGGCATTTACAGGAATCAGGCTGTTCCACCATTAGTCTTCGTCCGGTCAGGAACCGTACTGCTAGGGCCTGTCTGAAAATTCATTCCCGCCATCTGCACGCCCCACTTCGCGGCATATTCGGCCCCAATTCAGTCAGCGTAGCCCACTACGCCTCCTTCATTGGGACCAAATCTCCCACAAAGTGTGACGCACAGCCGACGGAAAGCAATTTTCAGACACACCCTAGTGCTGGATATCCTGTCAGCCGGCAAGGCGGAGGAGAAAAGCGGGGTAGGTCCGCCGCTGACTGACGGAAACGCGGCAGATGGCGGCAACGAATGTTCAGGCACGCCCGGATTGTCCGCCCGGATTTACAGGTATACAGAAAAAGGCAGGAAGACATAAGCCCCAGGGCTTCCTGCCTTTTTTCCGTGTCTGTTTCCGTGTATAAAAACAGTTGCCTTCATTCATACACAGGGTTATAATGGAGCAAGTATTTTGAATGAGGAGATATGTTCTATGATAACGGATCTGACAGTGGGACATCCTAAACATACATTGTGGCGGTTTTTGCTGCCCATGTTTATAAGCGTCATGTTCCAGCAGCTTTACAATATTGCGGACAGCAGCATAGCTGGGCGGTTTGCCGGGGAGGATGCGCTGGCAGCCGTGGGGGCGTCCTATCCCATCACGGTGATTTTCATGGCCTTTGCAGTGGGCAGCAACCTGGGGGCGTCCGTGGTGGTGTCCAGGCTTTTTGGCGCAAGGGACATTGGGAAAATGAAATCCGCTGTCTACACTGCATTCATTGCCTGCGGTCTCATGAGCTTAATCCTCACCGTGCTGGGATATGTGTACTGCGGCAGCATGATGCGTCTGATACATACCCCGTCCAATATATTCGGCGATGGGGAGCTGTACCTTAAGATTTATGTGTTCGGCCTTACCTTTCTGTTCCTGTACAATGTATGTACCGGAATCTTCACGGCCTTGGGGGACTCCAGGACGCCCCTCTATTTCCTGATTGGTTCGTCCATTGGCAATATCCTGCTGGATTACTGGTTTGTGGCAAAGTTCCACTGGGGTGTGGCAGGCGTTGCCTGGGCCACCTTCATTGCCCAGGGCATATCGGCCGGGCTGGCCCTTGTGACGCTGTCCCTGAGGCTTAAGGGGATAAAGACCAGCCGCAGGGTGGTGCTTTTTGACCTTTTGCTGCTGTCACAGATCGCTGCCATTGCTGTCCCCAGCATCATGCAGCAGAGCGTGCTGTCCGTTGGGAACATGTTTGTCCAGGAAATCGTGAACCGTTATGGATCCGCTGTCATAGCGGGCTATTCCGGCGCAATCAAACTGAATACATTTGCCATCAATGCATTCATGTCCCTGGGCGGATGCCTGTCCAGTTACACGGCCCAGAACCTGGGAGCCGGTAAAAAGGAGCGGCTGCCCCTTGGATTCAAGACAGGCGTCAGGCTGTCCATCCTTGCGGCCATTCCGTTTTTTGTCCTTTATTTTGGCTTCAGCCGGCAGATGATGGGATTGTTCCTGGGGAATGGGAGCGGGGAGGCAATCCAATCCGGCGTGGACTTCCTGCGCATTGTGAGCCCCATGTATTTCATGATAAGCATCAAGCTGATGACGGATGGGATCATCAGGGGATCCGGGGCAATGGCATACTTTGTGCTGGCCACGGTGCCGGATTTAATCCTGCGCATCATTGTGGCCAATATCCTTACCGGCCGCTTCGGCAGCATGGGAATCTGGATGGCCTGGCCCTTTGGATGGATTGCGGCTACCGTACTGACCGTCATCTTTTACCGGAGGATTGTCACCGGGAAGTATTGTATCCGGCTGTAGCATCAGGATGGTCAGGAAGGCCCGGGAGATGGTCGGCATCCGGCCGCCGGTCCGGCCCGTCCTGTAAATGTGAAGCTTTTGTGAACCCGCTTTTATGGAAGCATTTGTCTCTTGAACCTGAAAAATGTTTGTGCTAGGATATGCTTGTTAATGAAGCCGCGCCGGGAAGGGCCGCGCCGGGAAGGGATGCGCCTGAAAGGGACGCGTCGGGAAGGGCCGCGCCTGAAAGGGCCGCGCCGGGAAGGGATGCGCCTGAAAGGGACGCACTGGAAAGAGACGCGTCTGAAAGGGCCGCACCGGAAAGGGATGCGCCCGGAAGGCCGCGCCGGGAAAATGCAGTCAGAGAGGAATGCAGCAGGATAAAAACGCCTTTAAAATCAGGCAAAAGCTGCAGAGGGACAATATCGGTGACAAAGGAAAAGCTGCAACAATCAATAAAAATCATATGGAATGTGTTTGGAACCGTGTGCCTCATACTGGTACCCTGTGTATCGTATGTCCTGTTTGAATATGTAACGGGTAATCTGGCCACGGTTCCTGGTGATATGGCGGTGTGGAACATTGCATGGATTTATGTGCTTTATCTTGCTGTCTTTGCTGTCAGCGGGACCAGCCGTGCAGCCGTGCCCGTTGTTTCCGTGGCGCTGCTCATCATATCCATGGCAGAGGCATTTGTGGTCGGGTTCAGGGGAAGGCCCATCATGCTCTGGGATGTGATGGCTTTTAAGACAGCGGCCACGGTGGCTGGGAATTATGCCTTCGTGATTTCACATGAAATGAAGGTGGCCTGCCTGGCAGTCGTGCTGATGAACGCAGGTCTGTGGTTTGCCCCGTTCCGGCTCAGGGGATGGAGGCAGCGTCTGACGGCGGGCAGCGCGGTGGCGGCGTTGACAGGCGGTTTTGCGGCATGGTTTTTTATTTCCCTGGTGCCGGGGCAGGGATGGGGCATCAACATGTGGGAGGTCAATGACACATATAAGGAATATGGATATGTGCTGTCCACGGCTGTCTCCATGCAGTATGTGGTTAAGAAGCCGCCTCATGGCTACGGCACCGGGCGGCTGAAGGAGATTTACGGCAGGCTGGAGGAGGAAGGGCAGCTGCAGCCGGCATCCCTGGATCATGTACAGATGGACGGCAGCGGCGACATTACACCTGTGAACCTGATCTGTATCATGAATGAGAGTCTGTCTGACCTTAGGACTGCCGGGGATTTTACCACCAATGTGGAGTATTTCCCATTCATCAACAGCCTTAAGGAAAATGTGGTAAAGGGCAGCCTGACCGTGCCTGTGTTCGGTTCCATGACAAGCAATTCGGAGTACGAGTTCCTTACAGGGGATTCCATGGCGCTTCTGCCTGCCAACTCCATTGCATACCAATTCAATGTAAAGCCGGATACCTATTCCCTGGTAAGCACATTGAAGGCCCAGGGGTATGCCGCAGTTGCCATGCATCCTTATCCGGGGGAGAACTGGAACCGTGTGGAGTGCTACCGGAACATGGGATTTGATGAATTCCTGGATGAGGAATTTTATGAGGAAAGTGAACAGCTGCGCAGCTATGTCAGCGACAAGGCTGATTATGACAGGCTGATTGACGTGGTGGAAAGCAAGGAATCACCGGAAGACAGGCTGTTTATCTTCAATGTGACCATGCAGAACCATGGGGGCTATGAGGGGGAATATGACAATTTTGAACAGGAGGTATGGCTTACCGGCCAATATGAGGGCCAATACCCCAAGACAGACCAGTATCTTTCCCTGATGAAAAAATCAGACGAGGCATTCCGGTATCTGCTGGACTATTTTTCACAGGTGGACGAACCCACCATGATTGTCATGTTTGGCGACCATCAGCCCAGTGTGGAGGATGAGTTCTATGATGCCATCGCAGGCATGCCCAGCAGCCAGGTGCCGGTCCAGGACCGTCTGATGTGGTATGAGACGCCTTTTATTATCTGGACCAACTATGACATGCCATCTGAGGACATGGGAAAACTGGGGGCTGTCTACCTTTCCACGGAGGTATTGAAAAGGGCCAACCTGGCCATGACGCCATATAACCGTTTTCTTCTCCAGCTGGAGGAAGTCCTGCCCGTGGTGCATTTCCTTGGCTGTTATGACAGGGAAGGAAATTATTATTACTGGCCCAAGGCAGAATCGGAGCGCTGCCCGTACCAGAACATGGTCCTGGACTATGAAATGCTGGTGTACAACCATAGTCTGGACCGCAAAAAGTATAAAGACATGTTTGTCGTAAAATAGTATAAGCCCCGAAAAAATTGTAAAAGCACTTGGCAAGCTGCCCTCGCATAGAATGAAATTAAGAATGTGCAGGGTGGCTTTCTTTGAAGACTTTTCCAAAACCATTATCAGCAGGAGAGGAAAAAGAGTATCTGGAGCGCTGCAAAGAGGGCGACCAGTCAGCAAGGGATATGCTGATTGAGCATAATATGCGTCTGGTAGCCCATGTGGTAAAGAAGTACCAGGGCTCTGATTATGATATGGAGGACCTGCTGTCTGTTGGGACCATCGGCCTTATCAAGGCCGTGAATACGTTTAATGCCGATAAAGGATCGCGACTGGCCACCTATGCAGCCAGATGCGTGGAAAATGAAATACTGATGCTCCTTCGTGCCAGCAAGAAATTCTCCAAAGAAGTGTCTCTTTTTGAGCCCATCGGGGTAGACAAGGACGGCGAGACCGTAAGCCTGGTAGATGTCATTGAGATGGACAATAAAGAAACTTTGGATACAATGATACTGAAGCAGGATGTGAAAGAACTGTACGAGGCCTTTGAATCCTGTCTGACGGAGACAGAAAAAACCGTCTTGGGAATGCGTTACGGGCTGTACAGGGGAAAGGAACATACCCAGCGGGAGATTGCGGGCAATCTGGGCATTTCCCGCTCTTATGTGAGCCGCATCGAGAAGAAGGCAATTGAGAAAATACGGGCGGAGTTTTCAAGACACGGTTAAGAGAAAAGATGGGAAATACAGGGCATCGGGACTGATTATGGTCCCGATGCTGTTTTTTGCGGTTTTTTGTTGTGGACTCCCCCTTTACCACGTGGGGCTGAATCATTTATACTATAGAAAGCCGGTATCATGATTAAGAAGGCAGAAGGAGACATGCGGTTCATGGAAAAAGGGAGTTCCGGAAGAAAAGACAACAGAAAAGTATGGTTTGGCCGTCTGGCCGGAGTGTGTGCGGTTACATTGTTGCTTGCGGCAATCCTTTGTTTTGCAGGCCCGCTGCCAGGCATGGGCAATGGAAGCCGTGGACCGGAAGCCGGGATGAATGGAATGGGAACCCGGACTGATAAGGCGCAGGGAAGGGAAAATGACACAGAAGGCGGGGGTGATGGGACGGACCCTGGGGGATATGACATTGACGGCGGTGGTGATGGGATGGAAGCTGGGGGATATACAGGAAAAGATGGAGTAAACAGCCAGGAGGAATGGGCCAGGAAACAGCTGGAGGCCATGTCCCTGGAAGAAAAAGCGGCGCAGCTATTCATCATCACGCCGGAACAGCTTACAGGCCGCAGCCAGGTTACACGGGCCGGGGAGGTTACCAGGGAAGCGCTGAGGAAGTATCCGGTAGGCGGCCTTATCTATTTTTCCAATCATCTGGAGGATGCTGACCAGTTAAGGGCAATGACCGGAGATACCCAAAAGATGGCCATGGAGGAGATTGGGATACCGCTGTTCCTTTCCATGGATGAAGAGGGCGGGGATATTGCCAGGATTGGGAACCATGGCGGCTTTCAGGTAGAGCAGGTGCCGTCCATGGCCGTAATCGGCGCATCCGGGGACAGCAGCCAGGCGTATGAGGCGGGCAGTACCATAGGGGCATACCTGCATGAATACGGGGTGAACCTGGATTTCGCACCGGATGCGGATGTCCTGACCAATCCGGACAACACAGTGGTAAAGAGGCGCTCCTTTGGTTCGGATCCACAGCTGGTATCGGAAATGACCCTGGCATACCTTAAGGGACTTTGGGAACATGGCGTCTATGGGGCGCCAAAGCATTTTCCCGGACATGGAGCCACAAAGGGGGACAGCCATGAAGGGTTTGCCTATACGGATAAAACATGGGAAGAACTTGAGGAGTCTGAGTTGAAACCATTTTATGCCATGGTGGGGAATCAGGTGCCTTTTATCATGGCGGGCCATATATCGCTGCCTGAAATCACGGGCGGGGACCTTCCCTGTTCCCTTTCCGTCCAGGTAATCCAGGAATATCTCAGGGACAGGATGGGGTATGAAGGCATCATCATCACGGACGCATTAAACATGGGGGCCATTGAGGACCACTATCCTTCCGGTCAGGCAGCAGTCATGGCGCTGAAGGCCGGTGTGGACATGCTCCTGATGCCTGCGGACTTTCCGGCTGCCTATGAAGCTGTGGTAGAAGGGGCCGGGAATGGGGAAATACCGCTGGAACGTCTGGATGCTTCGGTCCTGCGCATTTTAACACTGAAAGCTGAAATTCGAAAAATATTATAAAAAGATAGAAGAATTGTGCATTGTTTTATCGAAGCATTGCCTTTATACTATTCATAGCAGGCAGGACCGGCGGTTTCATACCTGTTCTGCCTTTCTTGCGGTAACCAAGTGTTGATGAAGGAGGAAAAACAATGGCGATTTTAGTAACTGGAGGCGCCGGTTATATCGGAAGCCACACCTGTGTGGAACTGTTAAATGCAGGTTATGATGTAGTAGTAGTAGACAACCTTTACAATTCCAGTGAGAAGGCGCTTCAGAGGGTGGAGCAGATTACAGGTAAGAAGGTTAAATTCTATGAGGTGGACCTGTTAGACCAGCCTGCGCTTAAGGACGTGTTCGATAAGGAAACAATAGAATCTGTCATACATTTTGCAGGACTTAAGGCAGTGGGCGAGTCCGTGCATAAGCCTCTTGAATACTACCATAATAATATAACGGGAACCCTGATTCTCTGTGATGAGATGAGGAAGCATGGGGTAAAGGATATCGTGTTCAGTTCCTCCGCAACCGTGTACGGCGACCCGGCTGAGATCCCCATCACCGAGCACTGCCCCAAGGGTGAGATTACCAATCCATACGGACGTACCAAAGGTATGCTGGAGCAGATTCTTACGGATTTACATACGGCGGATGATGAGTGGAATGTGGTGCTTCTGCGTTACTTCAATCCCATCGGTGCCCATGAAAGCGGCCTGATTGGAGAAGATCCCAAGGGAATCCCCAACAACCTGGTTCCTTATATTGCACAGGTGGCGGTTGGAAAGCTTGAATATCTCAACGTATTCGGTAATGATTATGATACCCCGGACGGCACCGGCGTGCGTGACTACATCCATGTGGTTGACCTGGCAAAGGGCCATGTCAAGGCTGTAAAGAAGCTTACCGACAAGGAAGGGGTCAGCATCTATAACCTGGGCACAGGCGTTGGATACAGCGTCCTGGATGTGCTTCATGCATATGAGAAAGCCTGCGGTAAGACACTGAAGTATGAAATCAAGCCGCGCAGGGACGGGGATGTGGCCGTATGCTACTCTGATTCCGCTAAGGCAAAGAAGGAACTGGGCTGGGTTGCTGAAAAGGGAATTGAGGAAATGTGTGCTGATTCCTGGAAATGGCAGTCCATGAACCCGGATGGATACAGGGACTAATTCAATACACGAAACAGGATGGCCTGGGGCCGGAGGATGAATCCGGCCCCAGGTTTTTATGTATAAGGATAAAAGGAACGGATGTTCGATTTCAGGGTTGATTTTCGTGTCCGGATATGCTAAACTGTATAAACAAACATATGTTCGAAAGAGGCGATGCCATGTTAATACAGGAGAATCTGTCCGTTCAGGATAAACTTAAGATACTTACGGATGCGGCCAAGTACGATGTGGCCTGCACCTCCAGCGGCGTGAAGCGCAAGGGAAAGGCGGGAAGCATTGGGAACACATCAGAAGCAGGCATCTGTCACAGCTTTGCCGCGGACGGAAGATGCATATCCCTGCTGAAGATACTTTTTACCAATCAGTGCATTTATGACTGCAAGTACTGCGTCAACCGGTGTTCCAACGATGTGGTCAGGACGGCATTCACACCGGATGAGGTGTGCAGGCTGACCATTGAGTTTTACAGGAGGAATTATATCGAAGGATTGTTCTTAAGCTCCGGTATCCTCTATAATGCCAACCATACCATGGAACAGATATACGAGACTTTATATAAGCTGCGGAACCAGTGGTGCTTCAACGGATACATCCATGTCAAGGCCATACCTGGAGCGGACGCAGAACTGGTGGAGCGCACCGGGTTTCTGGCGGACAGGATGAGCATCAACCTTGAACTGCCCACCGCGGAGGGGCTTAAGAATCTGGCGCCGGGCAAGACGCGGGACAAGATACTTGCGCCCATGCGGCAGATACAGCAGGGGATTTCCGTATCCAGCCATTTGCTTGGGTATGACAGGGGATATAAGAAGCCATACAGTACGGAGCGTGCCGGGTTTGCAGGAGGCGCTGCCCTGATACGGCCGGAACTGGCCGGGGGGCCGGGGGCTGCGCTGGACAGGACCATATCCGCGGGAACCATGGAACAGGGAGCAACCCGGGGAATGATAGGATTAGCCCAGGGAATGGCAGAATCAGCCCAGGGAATGGCAGGAGCAGCCCAGGAGGCGGCGGGCGGGAGTCCGCTTAAGGATATGCACTCTGATTTCCATGCCGGTAACCACTCCAAAGGATTGAAAAGCCGCCTTGTGCTTCCTGCTTCCCAATATAAGAAGTCGGCATTCGTACCAGCCGGGCAGAGTACCCAGATGATTGTAGGCGCCACGCCGGAGAATGATTATCAGATGATGTCTGTCACCCAGTCATTGTACCGGAATTTTGGACTGAAGCGGGTATTCTATTCCGCCTACATTCCTGTGAATGAGGACAGTTGTCTGCCAAGCCTTCCGGATGGCCCGCCGCTTCTCAGGGAGCACAGGCTGTATCAGGCGGACTGGCTTCTGCGTTTTTACGGTTTCAGGGCTGAGGAGCTGCTCTCAGAAGACAGGCCGAATTTTAATGTGTTTCTGGATCCTAAGTGTGATTGGGCCCTGCGCCATCTGGAAGGCTTTCCGGTGGAAGTGAACCTTGCTCCATATGACCAGCTTCTCAGGGTGCCTGGAATGGGGGTTAAGTCTGCTTCCAGGATTGTTGCCGCCAGAAGAAGCGGAAGACTTGGGTTTGAGGATCTGAAGAAGATGGGAGTCGTCTTAAAGAGGGCCAGATATTTCATCACCTGTTCCGGGCGCATGATGGAGGGGGCAAGGCTGGATCAGGATTATATTACAAACTGCCTTGTGGGAGATGAGCAGCGGGCCAGATGGGATATCGAACACAGGGACAGCTTCCGGCAGCTTTCCCTGTTTGACGATATGCATATGGAGATGCCTGTGACCAGAGATGACCACTATGCCGCTGCGGCCGGGCATTTTTAGGGTAAGGGAGGGATCTGCTATGACCATATATTTATGCGTGCCGGATTTTGAGGGGATTCTTTGCGGTGTATATGATGCGTGGATGAGCCGGAAGGGCCATGACAATGTGCGCCTGGAACTAAAGGGGACCTACCATGAACTGGAACTGTTCAGCGAGTATGTGGAGTCGGAATCCACCCACGGGAAGGCCCGGAAGGTAATTAACTCCGTGTGCGGCAAACTCTCCCAGGAAGTATATAAGAAGATATATGTTGCATCCTTAAGCCAGGATGCGGGGAGGGCAGACAAGATATACCGTTTCCTTGTACAGGCATTCAGCATTGGACCGGGAATCCTGGACCAGCTTCAGATTCCTGAGAGCTGTGAGATATTTGAACTGTGCCGCAATGTTTATAATGAGAACCATCTTCTGGTGGAATTCCTGCGGTTTTCCCAGGCATCAGGGGGTGTCCTGGTAGCAAGGATTGGACCCAAGAATGATGTGATGACCCTGCTGGCGCCCCATTTTGCGGACCGGCTTCCGGAAGAGAATTGGATTATTTATGATGAGAACCGGGAAAAGGCAGCGGTCCATCCCAGGGGAAAACCATGGATTCTGGTTAACCATCCGCTGGAACAGCCGGATGGGGACAGCATATGGCAGCTGTGTCTGGAGCAGGAAACAGATGAGCGGGAATACGAGGATTTGTGGATTTCCTTTTTTCACACCATTGCAATTAAAGAAAGGACAAACCCTGTCTGCCAAAGAAACCATCTGCCCCTGCGTTACCGGGCCTATATGACAGAGTTCAAAAGAGGAAGCACACCGGGATAACGACCATCAGGCGCGGCCTGGCAGCTGTTCACGCGTATTGAGATGAAATCAATCATGCCCCTTGTCTTTTTGTTGTTCTTTTAGTATAGTAATACTATCTGTATTTCATTGGAACAGGTATTTTCCTGTTCTGTCCAGAAATCATCCGGCGGGTATTTACGCCACATTCCAATTTGTTTTTTACCAAATCAAAAAGAAAGGGGCATATGGATGTTTACACAAATTAACAGCGGGGGCATTCGGGCTGTCCGGGGTTATGTTGTCTCCGTGGAAGCGGATGTTTCCAACGGCCTGCCGGGATTTTCCATTTCAGGCCAGCTGGCTTCCGAGGTAAGGGAATCACAGGAAAGGGTGCGCACGGCGCTGCGCAATTCCGGTTTCCGGTTCCAGGCAAAGAAAATCACGGTTAACCTGTCACCGGCCGGCATACACAAGGGAGGGACTGCGTATGACCTGCCCATAGCAATCGCGGTTCTGGGTGCGTTTGAACAGGCTGACACCAGGGGGCTTAAGGACAGCCTGGTCATTGGGGAACTGGGATTAGACGGCCGCGTGAAACCCATTAGCGGCGTTCTGCCGCTGGTGGATGCGGCCAGGGAATATGGGCTGAAACGCTGTTTCCTGCCCGCGGCCAATGCCATGGAAGGAAGGATGATTGAGGGCATATCAATCATCGGGGTGGAATCATTGGGCCAGATGGCGGCCATGCTTAGGCAGCCGTCATCCATAAAGCCATACACGTCATCGATGGAAGGGGGCCGGTTGGAAGAAGTCTACGATGTGGATTTCAGGGATATCCGGGGCCAGCTGGTGCTGAGGCGGGCTGCTGAAGTCGCTGTCGCCGGCATGCATGGGCTTTTCATGAACGGAAGCGCCGGAACCGGCAAGACCATGGTTGCTAAAAGGCTTCCCACCATCATGCCTTCCCTGACCAGGGAGGAAGACATTGAGATATCTAAGATATACAGTATCTGCGGCCTGCTTCCTCCTGACCGGCCGCTCTTATCCCGCCGTCCGTTCAGGAGTCCCCACCACACCATTACACCGCTGGCGCTCACTGGCGGAGGAGCCCAGGCACGTCCCGGGGAGCTCTCCCTTGCATCCGGCGGAATCCTGTTCCTGGATGAATTACCCCATTTCAGCAGGGGGGCGGTTGATATTTTGAGGCAGCCTCTGGAAGAATATAAGGTCACGGTTACCAGGGTCCACGGCAGTTATGAGTTTCCGGCGGATTTCATGCTGGTGGCTGCTGCCAATCCGTGCCCCTGCGGTTTTTACCCTGACCGTTCAAGATGCAGCTGCTCAGAGCTGCAGATCCAGAGATATCTGGACCATATACCGCGGCCTGTCCTGGAGCGGTTTGATATATGTGTGGATGCCTCGCCCGTGACATATGAGGAACTGAATGGGACAAAAGGGAATGGTGAAGATTCTGCATCCATCAGACGCAGGGTGGAGATGGCCAGGAATATCCAGGCAAAGCGGTTCAGAGGGACTAAGATACGGTTTAACAGCAGGATGGGGATGAAAGAAACCCAGGCATACTGCACCTTGGGCCAGGAAGAAGGAACCTTCCTGAAAACAGTTTATGAGACAAAACAGCTCAGCGCCAGGCGGTACCACAAGATATTAAAGGTTGCAAGAACCATTGCGGACCTGGATGGATGTGCTTTCATCCGCAGGAAACATTTATCAGAAGCACTGGGTTATGGAATGCTGGAGGAACGGTTATGGGGATAGCACGGAGATGGGATGAGATGGAGTATGCCGCAGCCAGGACAGCAAGGGAAAAGGAGTTTCTTTACTGGCTGACCAGATGCCCTGGTTTTGGCTCTGTTACGGTACAAAAGATATGGAATCAGGCTGAAAGTTTTGAGTCTGTATATTATATAGAAGGAATGGAACTATACCGCAGGGGAATCCTTTACAGTGCAAAACAATGTCGGGAATTTGATGCCTGGAAGAAACAGCTGGAACCCATGCGGGAAGAATATTATAACCTTGGAGAAAAAGGAATCCGGTATATTACGCCCCTGGACACGGAATATCCGGAGAGGCTCCGGCATATCTATGACTATCCCATGGGCCTGTATGTAAAGGGGGAATTGCCTGAGGACGAATATCCGTCAGCCGCTGTCATAGGAGCAAGGAACTGTACATCATATGGAAAGCAGTCCGCTGAATACATGGGCAGGGAACTGGCCGCACAGGGCGTACGGATTATCAGCGGCCTGGCTCTGGGGATAGACGGGGCCGGACACCAAGGAGCTATCAAAGGCAGGGGGAAGACATTCGCAGTATTGGGCTGTGGTGTCAATATCTGCTATCCAAGAACCAATTTCAGGTTATTTGAACAGATTCTGGAAAACGGCGGCATCCTGTCTGAATATCCCCCGGATGAAGAACCGCGTGCAGGTAATTTCCCTGCAAGGAACCGTATCATCAGCGGATTATCGGATATCATCCTTGTGATGGAGGCCAGGCAGAAGAGCGGTTCCCTGATAACGGCCCATCTGGGATTGGAGCAGGGGAAAGAGATATTTGCCCTTCCTGGGCGGATAACCGATTCCCTGAGCGAGGGGTGTAATCATCTGATAAGGGCCGGCGCAGGGATACTTACATCACCCGCCGATGTTCTGGAATATATGGGCATTTTTTACGAAAAACAAATGATTTCTTACGAAAAAGCAGATAAGGGACTTGCCAAGTTTGAAAAAATGGTGTATAGTTGCCTAGATTCCGAACCCAGGCACCTGGAACAGATTGCCATGCAGACAGGGCTTCCTGTAAGCCAGTGCATGAGCACGCTCTGCGAACTGGAGCTGGGGGGATTTGCACTGCGGACCAACGGCCAGTGTTACATCCGGCGGATGACACAACCATAAGCATTATTACGTATTTATCAATATATGAATAGGGAATAAGGAGTTTTACAATGGCAAATTATCTGGTAATTGTGGAGTCACCAGCAAAAGTAAAGACCATCAAGAAGTTTCTGGGCAGCAACTATGAGGTGGATGCCTCCGGAGGCCACGTAAGGGACCTTCCCAAAAGCCAGCTGGGATTTGATGCGGAACATGACTATGAACCCAAGTATATCACCATCAGGGGAAAAGGGGATGTGCTTGCCAAGCTGCGCAAGGAAGTAAAAAAGGCTGATAAGATTTATCTGGCAACTGACCCTGACCGTGAGGGAGAGGCCATATCCTGGCATCTTATGAAAGCATTGAAACTGGATGAGCAGAAGGGAAAAGATGTTTACCGGATCAGTTTTAACGAAATCACAAAAAATGCGGTAAAGGCTTCCTTTAAAACCCCCAGGACCCTTGATATGAATCTGGTGAACGCACAGCAGACCAGAAGGATGCTGGACCGTATGGTCGGTTACAGGATTAGCCCCCTGCTTTGGGCAAAGGTAAAAAGAGGCTTAAGTGCGGGACGCGTACAGTCTGTTGCCCTCAGGATGATCTGTGACCGGGAGGATGAGATTAACGCATTCATCCCGGAGGAGTACTGGAACCTGGAGGCTGATTTCCTGATGAAGGGGAGCAAGAAGCCTTTGGCAGCCCGGTATTATGGTTCCAAAGATACAAAGGGAGGAAAGGCCACCATACGCAATAAGGAGGAGCTGGACCGTATCTTAAAAGAACTGGAAGGCTGCACTTATCAGGTAGAGGAAGTGAAAAAAGGAGAGCGTATTAAGAAGGCGCCGATTCCCTTCACCACCAGTACCCTGCAGCAGGAAGCGTCCAAGGCCCTTAATTTTTCCACACAGAAGACCATGCGTCTTGCCCAGCAGCTGTATGAAGGCGTTGAGGTAAAGGGACATGGGACGCTGGGACTTATCACATACCTGCGTACGGATTCCACCCGTATTGCGGACGAGGCAGATGCAGCTGCAAGGGAATTCGTCAAGGGACATTATGGAGCGGACTATGTGGCCCAGGGCAGCCAGGCGAAAACGGATAATGGTAAAATCCAGGATGCCCATGAGGCAATCCGGCCAACAGACATTACGCTGACACCTACCATTGTAAAAGAATCCCTTCAGCGCGACCTGTTCCGTCTGTACCAGCTGATTTGGAAACGCTTTACAGCCAGCAGGATGGCCTCCGCTGTATATGAGACCACCTCCGTTAAAATCGAGGCAGGCACCCACATATTCACAACATCCGCCTCCAGGCTGACCTTTGAAGGATTTATGTCAGTGTATGTGGAAGCTGACGATGAAGAGGAGAAGAACCAGGTCCTTGGAAACCTGGAAAAGGGCATCACACTGAAGCTGGAAGAACTTAAGCCAAGCCAGCATTTTACCCAGCCGCCCGCCCATTATACGGAGGCATCACTGGTAAAGGCCCTGGAGGAACAGGGAATCGGCCGTCCAAGTACGTACGCCCCGACCATTACCACAATCATTGCCAGGCGGTATGTTGTAAAAGAAAGCAAGAACCTTTATGTCACGGAACTTGGCGATGTGGTGAACCGCATCATGAAGCGCTCCTTCCCAAGCATTGTGGACCTGAATTTCACGGCCAACATGGAATCCCTGCTGGATAAGGTGGCGGACGGGACCGTTGCCTGGAAAACAGTGGTCAGTAATTTCTATCCGGATCTGGATGAGGCTGTGAAGATTGCGGAGCAGGAACTGGAATCCGTCAAGATTGCAGACGAGGTGTCGGATGAGGTCTGCGACCTCTGCGGCCGCCAGATGGTCATAAAGTATGGCCCCCATGGAAAGTTCCTTGCCTGCCCCGGATTCCCGGACTGTAAGAATACAAAGCCTTATTTTGAGAAGATTGGCGTACCCTGTCCAAAGTGCGGCAAAGAGGTGGTCCTTAAGAAGACCAAGAAGGGGCGTCTGTATTATGGATGTGAGGATAATCCGGAATGTGACTTCATGTCCTGGCAGAAGCCGTCCACCCAGAAGTGTCCCAACTGCGGCTCCTACATGGTGGAAAAAGGAAATAAGCTGCTCTGTTCCAGCGAGACCTGCGGATACCGCACAGATAAGAAGGATCAGCCGGACAGCATGGAAAAATAGAAAAAATAGTAAAACCGAATCGAAAATTATTAAAATCTTAAAATAATCGAAAACTTCAAAAAACTCTTGTTATTGCTTAAAAATTGTGTTAAAATTCAATTATTAGTAGAGTATTTTGGGGCGTTATACAAATTGGATAAGGAGGTTTTCGATTATGAGTGTTCAATTGTTGGACAAAACCAGAAAAATCAACAAGCTATTGCATAACAACAATTCTCATAAAGTGGTATTTAACGATATATGCAAGGTTCTAAGTGAGATATTGTTATCCAATATACTTGTCATCAGTAAGAAGGGAAAGGTACTGGGGGTAAGCATCTGCTCGGATGTGGATGAGATAGAGGAACTGATAGAAGACCAGGTTGGAGGATATGTGGATAAGATGCTGAATGAACGCCTCCTCAGCGTGTTGTCAACAAAGGAGAATGTAAACCTGGCCACACTGGGCTTTGCAGAGGAGAATGTAAAGAAGTATCAGGCCATCATCACCCCTATTGATATTGCAGGAGAACGCCTGGGCACCCTTTTTATTTATAAGTCAGATTCCCAGTATGATATCGACGATATCATACTGAGCGAATACGGGACCACGGTTGTGGGGCTGGAGATGATGCGTTCCGTCAATGAGGAGAACGCGGAGGAAACAAGGAAGGTGCAGATTGTCAAATCAGCCATCAGTACCCTGTCATTCTCTGAACTGGAAGCAATCATCCATATATTTGAGGAACTGGATGGAAACGAGGGAATCCTGGTAGCCAGCAAGATTGCTGACCGCGTGGGAATCACCCGTTCCGTCATTGTGAACGCCCTTCGCAAGTTCGAAAGCGCAGGTGTGATTGAGTCCCGTTCCTCCGGTATGAAGGGAACATATATCAAGGTCCTGAACGATGTGGTATTTGACGAATTGAAGGCAATTAAGGCCTCCAACACAAATCTGAAATAACGCCCAATGACGCAGCAGCGTCATGTCTGACCACATTATATAACATAAAAAGCCAAAACAGAACGGCAGTTTGCAAAAAACACGTAAAAGTGCTTGCAAGCTGCTGCTTTTTGTGATATATTGGTAAGGCTGACAAAAAACACGTCTGTGGATTCTGCGGGACGGTGCCTGGAAGTATATTGGAAACCAGTATTAAACTGGGAATCAATATCCGGACAGGTCTTCCGGGAAATATGAGAAGCAGGCGGATGCGCCTGAACCACGTGAAACGCGGCAGGCTGAAAACCAATGGAGGTAAAGAACATGAGCGTTATTTCAATGAAGCAGTTACTGGAAGCTGGTGTACATTTCGGTCACCAGACAAGAAGATGGAACCCTAAGATGGCTCCATACATCTATACCGAGAGAAACGGTATTTACATCATCGACTTACAGAAGTCCGTGGGCAAAGTAGACGAGGCTTACAAGGCAGTATCCGACATTGCTGCTGACGGCGGCACCATCCTGTTTGTTGGTACCAAGAAGCAGGCACAGGAAGCTATCAAGGCTGAGGCTGAGCGCTGCGGTATGTACTATGTAAATGAGAGATGGCTGGGCGGCATGCTGACCAACTTCAAGACCATCCAGAGCCGTATTACAAGACTGAAACAGATTGAGACCATGTCAGAGGACGGAACATTTGATGTCCTTCCAAAGAAGGAAGTCATCGAGTTAAGGAAAGAGTGGGATAAGTTAGAGAGAAACCTTGGCGGAATCAAAGATATGAAGAAACTGCCGGATGCTATCTTTGTTGTAGATCCTAAGAAAGAGCATATCTGCGTACAGGAAGCACATACCCTGGGTATTCCGTTAATCGGTATTGTTGATACCAACTGCGATCCGGAAGAACTGGATTACGTTATCCCTGGCAATGACGATGCCATCAGGGCTGTTAAGCTGATTGTTTCCAAGATGGCTGACGCTGTAATCGAGGCGAAGCAGGGCGAAGTTTTAGAAGGCGCAATGGAGATTGAGATTTCTGCAGAGGCGTTTGAGGCAGCAGAAGCTTAATTAAAAAACTAAAACTTATAATTGGAGGAAAATGAAATGGCAGCAGTAACCGCAGCAATGGTAAAAGATTTAAGAGAAATGACCGGTGCCGGAATGATGGACTGCAAGAAGGCACTTGCAGCTACTGACGGCGATATGGATAAGGCCGTTGAGTTCCTGAGGGAAAAGGGACTTGCCGGAGCAGCTAAGAAGGCTGGCCGTATTGCGGCTGAAGGTATCGTGGCTACCGCATTAACCGATGACCATAAGAAAGCAGTTGTAGTTGAAGTTAACGCTGAGACTGATTTCGTTGCTAAGAATGAGAAGTTCCAGACCTATGTTGCGGATGTGGCAGCACAGGCGCTGGTTACAAGCGCTAAAGACCTGGATGCTTTCCTGGAAGAGAAGTGGGCTAAGGATGAGACACTGACTGTAAAGGAAGCCCTTGCATCCCAGATTGCTATTATCGGCGAGAACATGAACATCCGCCGTTTTGAGCAGGTTGAAGAGGCAAATGGTTTTGTTGCTTCCTACATTCATGCAGGCGACAAGATTGGCGTTCTGATTGATGTTGAGACAGACGTTATCAATGATGAAATCAAAGATATGGCTAAGAACGTAGCAATGCAGGCAGCTGCATTAAAGCCAATGTTCACCAGCAGGGATGAAGTAAGCGATGATTACATTGCAAAAGAGACTGAAATCCTTACAGCAGCAGCTAAGAACGAGAAGCCAGATGCCAACGACAAGATAATCGAAGGCATGGTTAAGGGCCGTATCAACAAAGAACTGAAAGAAACCTGTCTGCTGGATCAGGTTTATGTAAAGGCAGAAGACGGCAAGCAGAGCGTATCCCAGTATGTTGCTTCTGTAGCCAAGGCTAACAGCGCCAACATCAAGGTGAAGAAGTTCATCCGTTTCGAGACAGGCGAAGGTCTGGAGAAGAAGAATGAGGACTTTGCAGCAGAAGTGGCTAAGCAGATGGGGATGTAATTGTTCTGTTGATGTGCCACTTAAAATAGGCACGTTGGCCCACAAAACAGCACTATTTTGGGGCTAAAATATCAAAAATAAGGACCTAAGGTATGTGAAAACCATACTTTGGGTCCTTTTTGCGTGCCTTGAATCTCCCAGGCCCCTTGTCCCGGCACCCCCCGGGGCCATCGGCCGCTTTTTCCGGCATCTGGCCATTCTGCCGCTTAAAAAGGGGAGAAGATTGGAGGGCAGCCTGTTGTTTTGTTCCAGATTCTTTTGGCATCTGTACATCCTGTCAATTAATGCTTTTATGAGATGTAAGGAATGACCTCTTAAACCTATCGGATTTTAAAAATGCAAGGGCCTGCTGATAGTCATACCCATATATTTTCAGAGCCTTATAACAGAATAAAAGGCCGGCTTGACTTTCCTTATTCAGCATCCTGATTTGTTCTAATGTATCATGTGAGTCCATTAAAAGCCTTCTTTCTTATATCTATATCCATTAGCCCACTTTATTGAAAATGACCGTCTGCTCCTTCATGGATATCTTGCCGACCTGATAGCCGTAGTCTGTCAGTTCCTTTTTATAATTCAAGAAAGAGTGGTCTATGGGAATGCCTGCAATCTCCTGTATCTCCTCAAAGGTAAGCTTGAACGAATGGCTTCCGTTTTTCTGTACATATTTCCATAGGGCGTTATATTTGCTCATTGTTCTGTATCTCCTTTTAATTTTGCAATCAGTTAACAGGCAGGCCGCCGACCATTTGGACAAAACCTTCACTCCATTTCAACGCGCCTAATTTCCATCGGATCACAGTCCATTCTGCCCGTTGGTATTTCTTCTTCATGACCGGAAGTTCTGCGTCCGCCTGTTCTTCTGTGAGGAAGCATGGGCTTTCGATGATGTCTGCCTCATCGAGGTTTTCATTTGTGTTCCATCCCTGTAGCGTCCATAAGTAATCGGATATCCTGCTGTTGAAATCACCAATAACATCTTTCTTCACGATACGGTATGTACAGGGGAAATCGCAAAACCCTTTTATATTTTTAAGATAGTGCAGGGCAGTATCTTCAGCTTGCTGTTCGGTTTCAAATAGGCCAATGTAAAAATCCTCTGAATACGGGGGAATCCATCTGCATTATATTCAGAATAAGTCAAATGGAACATATAATATATGTCTGTGCCTCCGCCATTATCAGCCAGATACAGGACATCATCATTTGAATCGCATTTGGCTACTGCCCATATCTGTTTATTATAGAGGAAATAATTCCTACCGTTTTCTTTCTTCAGTTCAGCTACAAATCTAGTATTGCCATTCAAATTGAGCTGATACATTCTAAAATGACAGGAAAATTTTTTGGCTGCCATTGCTCTTCGTATGAATAGCAGTATGTCATACCAAGCTTTTGCATGACGTTACCGCTTCTCGGGTTGTTTCTGTCATGTGTTGCTGTTATATAGGGCAGTCCATCATTTTTTACATGTTCCACGACGGTTTTTCCTGCATCGGTAACAATTCCCATATACCAGAATCCTTTTCTAAGCCCGTAACCAAAATCATGGTGTTCTTCCATATCAACTTTGATATAGCCGATAGGATGATTATCTTTTTTCAGACAGATAGCATACGCATATCCTTGTGGCTGTGCATATTTTGAAGCATATCTCTCCTCATAAATCAACATTTCACTGGAGAAGTCTATTCCCCAATTATCAAATCCATACTCCATAAACGGTACAAGAAAACGTCCGCTGCCACACAGAGCTTCTAAAATTTTGTCCCCTTTTTCCGTATACGAAACATAAAAGTCTAATTCATCCTGTGTTGCTTTCTCATGTAAAATCTCATACATCTCCGTACATAAGCTGCCATAATAATTTTGTCTTAATTGATTCATTCTGGTACCTTAAATCCTGATTTTCAAACAATTCTACTTTTCGATAAACCCCTGCTTAACGCCTATATGGACTGAAAGTTACCAAAACAATTCATAACCAGCTGTTTTCAAGATTTCTAGTCCATTCAGATAATGATAACCGGTCAGGTTGGATAAATCTGCCTGTTTACTACATTGTTGTATTATCTGGGAAATGAACAATGGCTGGTTCAAGTTTATGCTCGCTCGCTGCCCCTGAAAGACAGCGGGCAAACCGCTGTTGAGCAGGAAGTGCTCCTTAATTGGGAAGTTTATATGCAGGGTTGCTTTGGGAAAAGCTTTTGCGGTTATCAACAGGTATGGAAAATTTTGATAGTCATAACCATCATATCGGAAGAGCCACATATATTCTGAATTATCCACTATGATTTTTCTGAATTTTCCCATTATGTGTAGTTCCTTTCATTGGCTTATCTTCATCTCCTGATAAATCCTGTTTCATTCACATCCGGCAGAGAGCGTAGAAGCATGTCCAATCCGCCATTAGCCCCATAGGCCTAATATGTCAAAATCGATGCACTCTAAATCCCTAACCTTTTCCCAGTCCCGCTCTAAAACAATACCATCAATCTGCAGGGCTTTATACAATTCATCCAACGATTCAAAATTATATTCGCCGCTTATTTCTTCCGGGGCGCCGCACCGTTGAAAGGAGCAATGGTCATCATAAATTATAATCATGTATTCATTCGGGTTGTCATGAAAGCATAAGCGTAATTCTGACTCAAAACCATATTCATGGATGCTTTTTGATAACAATCCCTTTATATCTTCAAATGTGCAATTGGTCATTTTGTCCACCATTTTTTCGGTTGCCAGTCAACATGAAAAGGCGCTATTTATCTGGAAATTCTTTAATGATGTGTATTTCCCCAATGATATGCTTATTAAATTCGCCCAGTTTTTCGGCTGGGACCCATAACTCCTTATGGTGCGCGCCCCCGACCTGATGGACTTCAAACTGTCCGCAATATTGGTCGTCTACCTCAAACTTTGTGACATAACCTCTGTGGTCCTCATTATATTTTACATTCCAGCCGGAAGCAATCTCAGTTGCGTACTGTTCGTTAAGTACAGGATAAAAAATAGGCTGGTCCGCTAACCTTGGCGGAAATATTCGATAATTGCTTTCCCTAATTAATTCTAGTTCTTTCGTACCGACAGGTCTGTATAAAATCATTTTGCCTCCTAATGCTTTTAGTTCCAGTTCGATAAACTGAAATTTATCTTTTTTCATTCACCTCTTCTACGACCGAATAACACAAAAAGGAAGGGAACTAAAAACCGCAGCCATCCAATCGCAGAAATCGAAATTTCAAAATGTTCCTTTAAGTAGAAAGAAAGTTCCGAGAAAAAGCCGGTCCATTCCAACGGCTGTCCCAAGTACATAAATACAACCGCAGTCGGTCCCGTTGTTGCTCCTATGAGGACTTGGATAAGAGGCAGTATCAAA
>Ga0192240_10291_pt1 | contig 22986 bp, 15 predicted proteins | sample Koala_Koa27_H3_FD_131237 | JGI IMG/M metagenome (GOLD analysis project Ga0192240, IMG submission 131237) | Enriched cells from koala feces incubated with labeled cellulose particles, San Francisco Zoo, California, United States - Koala_Koa2-7_H3 ...
AATCCCTACGATTGTGGTCACCTGCATCTTTTTCCTCAATTATTTTTGTTTCGGGACGGACAATACGATCATCGGTCCGTGCCTGACACTGTCCTACCTGTACTTTCGCGGCATGAGCAACCCATTCGGCAGTATGATCAAGACCTTCCTGATCTATGTATCAATCGCCGTTTTCGCCTGGCTTGCGGGAATCAGCCTGCCGCTGTGCATCATTGTCAACGCGATGGCCTTTTTCTGGATTGTATATGAACTGAATGACGAGCAGCATCCCACGAATTATTACACACCCGGCATGGCGTTCATTCTGTTCCAGCTGTTTCCGGTCACGGGCTTTGGCGTCGTCACACGAATCGAAGCGATCATCGCGTCATTTGCCATCACTTTCTTTTTCCTGATCATTCTGCCGTCAAGGAAGAACAGAACAACGGTGCGCGATCGTGTCAAAGAGGGACTTGACCTGAGCGAAAACCTGATTCAGGCATATCAAATGGATGATGAGGACGGAATCTTTTTGTATCAGGATCGGCTCCGGCAAAAAAACGAACAGATTTCCGACGCCATTTATTTACATAACTATTCTTCCTTCCGGCACAACCGCAGGGTCAACTGGTACTGCCGCTTTGTCGCATTGTTTCAGGTCTTCACAACACTGTGTGAGACAAAAGGGCAGGAAGACCGGACGGAAAATATGCAGAATCTCCTGAAAAACTTTAAAGAACTGTTTGACGGTGAAGAGCAGTACGGCAGCAAGACGAGGCTGGTATTCCGCACCCGAAAACCGGACATCCGCTCCTTCCGTCTGCGCTTTGCCCTTCGGCAGGTCATTATCATGACGCCCTGCATGATTTTCGCCTACCTCTTTCCGCTGGGAAACGGCTACTGGCTCCCGGTGTCCGTGTTTTTCATGCTGGTGCCGCTCTATGAAAACATGGCGAACCGTGTGGGCGGACGATTAAAAGGCACGCTGATCGGGGTCGTACTGTGTCTCGTCCTGTACTCCATCTTCCCGAGCACGCAGGCACACATCGTGCTGATGATCATATTTAATTTCCTGATCTACAGTGCGACAGGATACGCGACCTCGGTGGCCTATATCACCTGCGCCGTGCTTGCGCTCGGCATCACACCGGACAATATCCTGTTTACGCTCGCGGAACGGCTGGTCTACACCTTCGGCGGTGCAGCGCTGACTATATTCGCCAGCAAATGCATCTTCCCGATCCGGATCAAACCGGAGGCGGATTTCCTGTATGAGAAGCTGATCAATCTCCAGAAGGAAATGGAAGATCTGGCCACCCGGGAGTTTACGGATAAAGAAGAAGAACGGCACGAAAAGGATCAGCTGCTCATCCGCTCCTATCTCCTGAGCCGGCGGCTGCGCCTTTACAACGAATCTCTTCGCGAGGAAGATCAGAACCGGGAACTCATGGAACAGCTCAATGATCATATGATGAATATGTCCTTCTACCTGATCCGCCATTTTACCGGCATCCGGGCAGGGGTAGTTGAGGAGAACGCCTGACTGATTTTTCCTAAAACGGGCTGCCGCATTCGTGCGGCAGCCCGTTTTCGCTATGTCAGATGTTTTTATCCGCCTGCATCTCCAGCTCGCGTATCACACATTCCGCGAACTTCAAATGTCCCTCCTCCGAAAAATGCACACCGTCAAACAGCAGCGGAATACCCCATTCTCCCGCGCAGGTGAACGCGATCCCCAGATCAGCCGCCAGTTTCCTGTACAATTCATCCAACCGCTCGGACTCTCTGCACATCTCATCCGACTCCACCCAGACGCCGGGCTGCAGATAAACCGGTGAGATCAGACGAAGCCGGACAGCCCCGCCCGAAATCTCCTCACACGCCATGAGTTCTTTCAGGAAACGCTCCATTCGCTCTGCCGCCGTCTCAGCCGTCGTTCCGGGCGTACGCAGAACATCATTGGTTCCTAACATAATCCACAACCAAACCGGAGATTCCAGAGCGCTCCACTGCCGCAGGCAGTTGCAGACCACACGTATTTCCCCTGAATAACGGGGAATACAGCGTCCGTTCAGCCCGTAATTCTCCACATGCCATTCCGTCCGCGTGTCCAGGATCTCCGGCCAGCGCCTGTCTTCCGGATAACGGGCGCCCAGATACGGCCTCGCGTCGTAACCGTATGTGTTGGAATCACCGTAACATATGATCGTTCCCGCCATGTAATATACACCCTCTTCCTCATATATTCTGCTGCCCATTATCTTAAGCCAACAGGATTGCGGCAGCTCTTATTTCCCGCATCAATGTCTTTTCGCCGCAACCGATATCCCGAAAAAACTGCCCCGCACAGCCATTCGGTTTATTCCCTGCCGTTCCAGCAATAAGTGCAAAGCTTATCTTTATCAATACCGACCGACTCCAGCATATCGTCCAGCCGGTGATAGCGCAGGGAAGTAAAATTCAGCTTTTTACAGATAGCATCAACCATGGCCTGATATTTTTCTGAATCAGGATCTGCATACTCCTCCAATGTCTCACGGCTCACTTCTCCGTCTTCCAGTTCCTCGATCACCTTGCGTCCGATCAGCTCCAGTTCAGACGTCGACCGGGAAAAGTTCAGATACCTGCATCCGAACAAAAGCGGCGGACAGGCCGGACGGATATGAACTTCCTTCGCCCCGCTCTCATATAAAAATTCCGTCGTTTCACGCAGCTGTGTCCCCCGGACGATCGAGTCGTCTATCAGCAGCAGACGCTGTCCACGGATCAGGTCATGCACCGGAATCAGCTTCATATGTGCAATCAGATTGCGCTGCGTCTGCATGGTCGGCATAAAAGAACGCGGCCAGGTCGGCGTGTATTTGATAAAGGGACGCGAAAAAGGAATCCCCGTCTCATTCGCATATCCGATTGCGTGAGCCGTTCCCGAATCAGGCACACCGGCTACTACATCCACCTCGACATTATCCCTTTTTGCCAGAAAACGTCCGCAATTATAGCGCATCTTCTCCACACTGACGCCCTCATAGCTGGCGGACGGATAACCATAATAAACCCAGAGGAATGTACAGATCCGCATCTGATCCCCCGGCGCCACCAGGGTTTTAACCTGATTTTCATCAAATACCACAACCTCTCCCGGACCCAGTTCACGATCATCCTCATAGCCGAGATTCAGATATGAAAAGCTCTCGAAGCACGCGCATCTGGCGCCGTCCTTCTTCCCCAGAACAACCGGTGTGTGCCCCAGCCTGTCCCGGGCCGCGTATATCCCCTTCGGCGTCAGGATCAACAGAGACAGGGAACCGTCGACCTTATCCAGCGCATATTTAATCCCCTCAATAAAATTCTCTTTCTGGTTGATCATGGCCGCCACCAGTTCTGTCGGATTGATTTCTCCGTTACTCATCTCAAAAAAATGTGTGTTCCCGTCCAGAATCTCGTTCACGATCTCATCAGCATTGTTAATCTTGCTGATCGTACTGATTGCAAAAGTCCCGTGATGAGAGCGTACCAGAACCGGCTGCGCCTCAAAATCGGAAATACATCCGATGCCGTAATGTCCCTCCAGATCACCCAGTTCTTTCTCAAACTTCGTCCGGAACGGAGAACCTTCAATGCTGTGTATCGCTTTGCTGAACCCCTTTTCACCATATACCGCCATACCGGCACGGCGTGTTCCGAGATGTGAATGATAATCTGTTCCGAAAAACAGGTCAAATGTACAGTTCTCCTTTGATGCTACTCCGAAAAAGCCTCCCATAGTTTTGTTCTTTCCTTCCATAAATTAATCAGACCAGACTGAAAGCTCTGCCCATCTGGCTGTCCTGTTTCCATTAAGATCATTCCGATGACATGCAGAGTCCATTCATCATATATGTACTCTGTTCGTAAACACGGAACAGACTCATGATTTTATCACAATTCTCTTCGTTGTTTGTCATATTCCCCCTTCAGCAGCCAACGGCAGCCGAAAGACGGCAGCCGCACATCCTTCGCCTCCATCCGACAGCCGGACAGCAGATCGATATACATGCCGTCATCCTCATGAATCCATGCCGTCCTCTCCTGATCACTGAAATTATAAAGAGTCACGAGTTTCTGACCCGCTCCGCTGCGGATGATGCAAAGGACAGAATCCTCCCATGTATCCGCCGTCCGTACATCAGCAGAAGACCGAAAAACATCGTAGCTGCCCCGAATCTGCTCCATCTTTCGCAGACCGTCGAAAATCCTCTGCTGAACCGTGCCCTCCCTGTGTCGTGCCGCTTCCAGATCCCAGTGAAAAGCACCGCGGTGAAGATAGCGCGAGTCATCCTGTTTTTTCGGATCGTCATGATAGGAATAATCATTCACTTCCCCGATCTCATCGCCGCTGTAGATTACGGGAATCCCGGACTGCGCCAGCATAAAGGCATGAAGCGTCAGATCATATCGAATCGCCTGATCCAGAGCGTCATCAATTGTATCATCAGCACATTCCTCCGCAGCCATCTCCACCCCGCACAGAGAAGCCGTCGTGCCGCACAGTCTGGTGTCTCCCAGCTCCTCGCTGTCATTGTAAAGCTCACCTCTTGCAAAAGAGCCTTCAAATTTCCCGGTAAAAAAATCATTCAGGAATTTCTTATGAGGAACCTCCTCCATACCGAATTTTCGCAGGAAGTCATAATCCAGTCCCCAGCCAAGGTCATCATGACACCGCAGATAATTCTGGAATACATATTCTTTCGGCAGCGCATGCATAATATCCATCTGCCGGCGAAGCAGACGAACATCCTTTGTCGCCACCGTATGCCAGAGAGAGGCCATCGTCGTCACATTATAGAGCATATGGCATTCCGGCTTTTCCACCGTCCCGAAATACGGCGCCACCTTGTCCGGTTCCATCACAACCTCGCCCAACAGCAGCACACCCGGGCAGACCACATCACAGATAATACGCATCATGCGGACGATATTATGTACCTGCGGCAGATTCCTGCAATTCGTTCCCAGCTGCTTCCAGATATAAGGAACTGCATCCAGCCGGATGATGTCAATGCCCTGATTCACCAGATACAGCATATTCCCCACCATCTCCCGGAAAACCGTCGGATTCGCGTAATTTAAGTCCCACTGATAGGGATAAAATGTCGTCATGACCACCTTGCCGGTGTCCGTGTTCCACGTAAAATTCCCCGGTGCCGTCGTGGGAAACACCTGCGGAACTGTCCGCTCTAACTGTGCCGGTATATCATAATTGTCAAAGAAAAAATATCGATTCTGATATTCTCTCTCCCCCGCCTTCGCGCGTTTCGCCCACTCATGCTCCTCAGAGGTATGATTCATGACAAAATCCAGACAGAGACTGATGCCCTGCTCATGACATTCCCTTGCCAGACGCTTCAGATCTTCCATCGTCCCGAGTTCCGGCTTCACCCTGCGGAAATCCGAAACTGCGTATCCGCCATCATTTTTCTCCGCAGGCGAATCAAGAAGCGGCATCAGATGAAGATAATTCACCCCGCAGGATTTAAAATACGGGATTTTCTCCCGGACGCCGTTCAGATTCTTCGCGAAGGCATCCACATAGAGCATCATGCCCAGCATATCATTGCCCCGATACCACTGCGGATCAGCGCTCCGTTCCTGGTCCCGCTCCTTTAAATCCGTATCTCTCATCTGAAAATATGTGTACAAATCAGCACACAGGTCATGAAAAGCCGCATACTGATCCTGATAAAGCTCCATATACAGCCATTTCAACTCATCATAATAACGGTTCATACGGCACTGATATTCTTTATGATATAATTCCGTTTGATTCGGCATCCTGTACGTCTCCTCTGAGCCATGCTGTTTTTATTTGTATTTTCTGCAACATAATAACTGCATGTCTGTCTATACGGCATCCTCACGAATCAGGCTCCGTATCTCCTCCTTTGTCGGCATCACCTTCAGCGCCCCCTTCCGCGTCGTGATCAGAGAGGCTCCCGCATTCGCGAAGGTCAGCAACTCCATCAGCTGCTCCCGTGTCAGATCATCCATTCCATGCTCCAGAATATAGTTCAGCGCACAGGCCGCAAAAGTATCCCCCGCCCCGGTCGTCTCGACCGTATGCTCCTGCGGAAACGGATCCGCTTTCACGACCAGATCACCGTAAAATGCCATGCTCCCCGCCTTTCCGAGCGTCACAAAGACCAGCGGCAGCCGGAATCTCTCACGAAGCATCGCCGCCCCCTGTTCATAATCCGCCGTCCCGGTCAGAAATTCCACCTCATTGTCAGAAATCTTTAAAATATCGCACACAGACAGTCCATATTCTATCTCCCGCCGCGCATCCTCCAAAGAATCCCACAGCGGCTCCCGCAGATTCGGGTCAAATGAAATCAAGCAGCCGCTCTCCTGCGCGACCTGCAGCGCATACCGGGTTGCCGTTCTCGCCGGTTCATGAGAAGATGAAAGCGTTCCGAAATGAAAAATTCGCGCACCGCGAATTATATCCTCCCGGATTTCTTCCCGCCTGAGCATCATGTCCGCACCCGGATCCCGGTAAAAGCTGAACTCCCGGTCTCCGTCCGGCTGCGTATGGACAAAAGCAAGCGTCGTATGAACCCGTTCATCCTCCGTAAGTCCTCTCACATCTATACCGCAGCCCCGTACCGTCTCCCGAAGCTGTCTGCCGAACGAATCCTTTCCGATCTTTCCGATAAAAGCAGTTCTTTTTCCCAGCCGGGACAGCATTGCCAGCACATTGCAGGGCGCACCGCCCGGATTCGCCTCCAGAAGCGGATTCCCCTGAGAACTCATGCCGTTTTCCGTAAAATCAATCAGCAGTTCACCCAGAGCGGCCACATCAAAAGTATCCATTATTCTCCTCCTGCTCATTTTTGAAAAGCCTGTTTCTGATCCGATCACCATAGTCTGATTCAACCATTCATAATCACGTCTCACCGCTCACTGTAAAATAGTATAGCATAACAGAATTCACTATGGTAGCATATAAAGTGAAAGTTTTTACAGAAATACATATATTCTTTTTACATCTGCAGTATCTTCTCCTGCACTCGCTCCATCCAGTCCAGCCGCCCCGGGAAATGACGGCTCAGTTCCAGAAGCAGAGCCTTATATTCTTTTTCCGCCTCCTCCGTATAACCGGCCGCCATATAAACGTCGCCCAGCCGTTCCATCCACATCGGCGTATCCTTATATACCGTTCCGCGATAAAGCAGCGCGCGCTCAAGATCTTCCTTTGCCAGCGTTAAGGCTTCCGAAAACTGCCCTCTGTTCACGAGAAGATCAATATACAAAGTGTCAAATTCATTGACCCTGTACTCTTCTCCTTCCACTGACAAAATATCTTCTCTGGCTTCCCTGCAGAGGTATTCCGCTTCCGCGTTCCTGCCCCGTGCAGCAAGATTCTTTGCGCGAGAGTATTTAAGGGACGCCAGAATGATCTCGGTCGACTCCTCATGGACACGGGAAAACCTGAGTTTTTCACTGAGTTTGACATACTCCCGAAAATAGCACATCGCCTTTTCCAGATATTCCTCCGCACATGGAATCTCACCCTTCTCCCAATAGCTGCGGGATATTTTGTTGCAGGCGGAGAAAAGCAGCCGCTTATGCCTTACGTCCAGAGGCTCGCACCGTTTCAGTATCTCATACGCCTTTTGATACCACAGATCAGCCTTTTCCGATTCCATGGAGTTATAATAAACGGCTGCCATCCGCAGCGCCATCTCAGCGGTCACCTGATGATTCTCGCCGTAATATTTTTCAACGCTTTCCATAATTTTTTTCTGCCATCTCTCCGCTTCCTCATAATATCCCTGAATCCACAGCCAGGTAGACAGTCTTTCAAGTTCCCCTGCCATCCATGCTGCCGGAGACGGGAACGCCCGGATCAAAGCAAAAACATAGGGTTCCAGCTTCTGGTTCTCCATATAAGTATTGCTCCACATATTCCAGATGGAATCGCAGAAAGAACTGACCATTTTGCGGCAGCTGATCAGGGTAGGAGAAAACATTTTTGCGGCCGTCTCTGCCACCAGAGGATGCAAAGACAGAATCGGCTCCTCTGAGTTTCCGCTGCAGCTGATCAGCAGACATGATTCCAGATGTCGGAGTGTGGTTTCGGATACACCGGAAATTTTCCGATACAAAGACACGGGGATACCCTGAACAGGCATGACGGAAAGCTCCCGCAGCACCTGCTTTTCCTCTTTTTTCAGGGAATAACAGGAAAACAGATTTTTTAAGAATTTAACAGAATTTTCTTCTGTATCCGCCGGATAGCTGTTCCTCTCTTCTGACCCGGCCGAAACGCCTGAAGCTGCATATGCTTTCAGCTTCATAAGCAGCGGATGGCCGCCCACCTGCCGGCAATATTCCTCCATCGCCCGCTGCTCCCCGGCGCTGTGAGCCGTTTTACCATATGCACTCAAAAAAGCGTTCCATTCCTCCGTTGTTTCAAAACCGCTCACCGGAATACCTTCTCTTAATCCCCATACGGTCGGTGTCATTCGGGTTGTAACAAGGATATCGCACTCCAGAGAAAACACCGCATCCATCCCTTTATCCGCGGGCCGATCCCAGTTATCAATCACCAGAAGCAATCTCTTTTCTTTCGCAATCTGCCTGAGTGCACGGATTTTTTCCCTGAAATAATTATTCCGGTTCCCGTATCTGTCTTTGGAATACTGCATGTTGGTCATCTGCACCTGACAGTCGTCGCAGATAACAGAAAAAATCCCATCATCGGCATACAGAAGCAGCACGTGATCGTAATCTGCACTCCGGCGGCGCAGATATTCTCTGGCGATCGCGCTCTTTCCCATGCCGCCCACGCCAAAGAGCACCACCGGACCGCGTTTCGCGGCAAGCGCTTCCTGCACCTGGCGCAGAATATCCTCGCGGCCGACAAAAATCTCTTCCGAAGGCTGATAACCGGATATCAGTTTCATCTCACAGGATTTTTGATACTCCAGTTCCGCCTTTTTCAATTGCTTCAGCGCATAGTTCTCCTGATCTTCGTTCCGAAAACCCGGCGGCGTGTCCGTGTATTTCCTGCGCAGAAGAAACTGGCGTTTCCTCCACTCCAGAATTTCCTTTTCATATCTGATCTGTTTTCCCATAGTCACCGTCCGGCATGTCACAAGGACGACACTGCCGCTCCTTTCTTTCCGCCCAGCGTTTTGAAATACAGAAAACGCAACCCGTTTTGGTTATGTTCCGTCAGGAACCGATCCAGATATCTGTAAGCCTCCCGCAGCCACCGGGAACATTCCTCCGGCTCTATTCCCTCACAGTTTTTTTTCATACAATTCCAGAAAGCCGATCACCAGCAGGTCAAGCCGGTCGCCGCTCACCGTCGTATGCTCTTCCTCCAGCGAAATATACCCCAGTTCCTTCAGCAGCCCGCTGACAAATGAACAGCTCAGATACGGCTCTCCGAAAAGGAACAGATGACGAATCATGACCTTACGAGGAATCTCTCCCAAAAGCCGGATCTGGCGCTGAAACTCAGACTCATAACTGACGCTCTCAATATGCTTATCCGACGAAGTATGATTCATATTCGCCTGAAAACTTCTGGCATCCGTAAAATAAAAATGCCGAAGATTATGTTCTTTATTTTCCGGCGCTACATTCAGCTGGATCCGGCGCAACGGATGAATTTTATCCAGATACTCCTTTGTCAGTGCTGAAATGATTTCCAGCCGATGAAGATAAATCTCCCGAAGCGGATCATCTCTTTCCGGAATTTTATGAAAGATCAGATCACTTCGATCATACCAGGACATGAGAAGCGTGCGCATCTCGTCTCCGGACAATTCCATCGCGCGTCCAAATGCCATACACAAGGTCCGATTGGAAGGCACGTGCCTGCCCGTCCTCCAGTAACGAATCTTTGTTATATTCGATGGTTTCTGTGCAGGGGCAGCATATATTTTTCTGTAGATCAGATCATCGGCTTCCAGCAGCCCCGGCAGTCCTTCCGATTTGCGGAAACGATCATAAACCGTTTTCAGCCATGCTGTTTCCGGACGTCCTTCCTGCTTCAGTTCTATACAATGCCGCGCCAGGGATTCCAATTCCTTTTTTTCATGTAATGATAATCTCCCCATCATTTCACCCTCGTATTCTTATCACTCTTTTTCGGTAAACCAGAGCCCCCGCAAATGCCGGAATGCCCCATTTAACAGCCACAGACCAACACACCGCCGGATAACCGAACCGCGGGATAAACAGCCATGCGGTCAACAGGCTGACCCCTGCCTCCAACACTCCCAGGAACGGAAGAATCCGATAACTTCCCATCGACTGCAGCGAATTGCGAAGGATCATATAAAGGCATACCAGAGGCAGTGAGCAGGTCTGAATAACCAGAATCAGACATCCGGCACGAAGTGCCGTATCCGTAAGTCCGTCTCCGGCCAGCAGGCAAATGATCTGAGGCGCAAAGACCGCCGCGCAGACGATGCAGACCGCGCAGGCACCCAGACACCAGATGAAAAGCTTTCTGTTCCAGTACCTCACCACACTCATGCTTCGCGCCGCATTCTGTCCCGTGATCAGTCCCGCCGTGACCGCAAGTGCCGCAAGAGAATTCATGATCAGATTCGGCGCTATAACGCCGTAAGCATAGCCGACCAGAATATCATCCGCGAGGGTATTGACCTGCCGTTTCATGATAAAGGCTCCGATTCCGATAATGATCATCATACCGGATTTCGCACACCCGTTTTTCATGAGTTCAGACCAGACCTGACGGGACGGCAGACGCGGAGCAAAAAACAGTTCTTTTCCCTTTTCTGTTCGCAGGATCCAGAAAAGCAGGATTGCCGCGGTTCCCAGATAATTGAGAAGTATCGCCAACGCGGAAGCCTCCACGCCCATCCCACCGCGGATGATCAGTGCAGCCATCAGGAATGTCTTGCCGATGGTTCCGGCCACTGACAGAATCGCCGGAACACGGCTTTCTCCCAACGCCTGTACAATCTGCAGGAGGAAATTCTCAAGCCCCCAGAAGCCGCCGCTGAAAAGAATGATCCGCAAATAAAGCCCGGCCGAAGCCCGCATTGAATCCGGGATATTCGCCAGAGACATGACAGGCTCCGTGATCACAGAAAGAAAAAAAGCCCGCAAGAATCATAAATCCGCAGATGATCAGCCCTCCCCAGAGCGCCTCTCTCTGCCGGTTTACATCCTCCGAGCCGAGACAACGGTTTATATAAAAAGAAAATCCTGTCGTGGTGCTTACAAAAAAATAGCTTTCCATGGTCAGACAGGCCGCACAGGCTTCCATCACAGCCATGGCATACGGATCCAGATACCGTCCCGTCACCGCCGCATTTACGACCGTATAACTCTGCGTCACCACCGTTGACAGAATCAGCGGTCCCGCAAATTGAATGACCCTTCGGTCAGATAAATCCCCGGAAAAGCTTCCCATCTGATTACTCCCCTGCAAAATAAAATTACGTAGTTTTTATAAGTGAAAAATAACACAGGACGGGCGAAATGGCAATAAGGTTAATTTTTACAATTCACCTGTATTCGATTTGTAGAAAACAAAAACACGGAATCACAGCATATCCATACGATTATGTCATGATTCCGTGTTTTCTTTTACCAATACATCTCCACCTGAATTTTTGCGTCTTCAGAAGACAGTCCATATTGTTCCATCAATATCTGACACGCCTCCTTTTTCGAATTCTTATATTTTTTACTGACAGTAATGAGACTCTTTACTGCCTTCTGTTCGGCTTCCTCTGCCTTTTGCTCCGCAGCTTTCGCTTCCTGCTTTGCTGTTTCCGCCTTTTCCTCCGCAGCTTTCGCTTCCTGCTTCGCTGTTTCCGCCTTTTCCTCCGCTATTCTTGCTTCTTTCTCCGCTCTCAGCACTTTCGCACGCTCTTTGATATGTTTAATCCAGGCTTCATGCTCATCTTCCGGCATATTAAATTCAAAATTCTCAAATAAATATCCCATACGTCCCTCCTCTACCATCTCAGCATACTGATTCGCTTCCTCCACCGGGACACGCATTTTCATCATCAGACTGTATATAACATCCCCGATCGTTCCCCTGATTGACGCTGATGTATTTTCCAGTATCTGATTCATCTCTTCCGGCGGGAACTCGCATAGTTCACGAAACTCTTCCGCATTCTGAATCTTATTGAGCATCATAATTAATGAAATCTCATCGCCTCTGGCCAGCAGCTCCTCATTGGTATAATCATAATTACGAACCACTTTATATGTAAAATCCGGAAGATATGCCTCATACATATCACTTGTATATATCCGATCCCGGAAGTGCATATCTGCCGTCCAGGCACCTGTGCCCTCATAATATACAATCGGCAATATGGGAGGATACTTAAAATATTTCCGCTTTGTAACCCCGGATTGATTCCTCTCCTGCTCTTTCCCGTATGTGTCCCAGATGCATACCATATACTTAAGAATCTGCATCGCCACATTGTAATCTACGTCACTCTTATGTTCAATCAATGATATCAGATATAATGGTTCTTCGCTTTCCTTCCCATCCTCATCACGAAGGCGAATCTTCTTCACCGTATCTGACTGAAATTCCACACCCAGATATGTCTGGTATCGCTCCGATACATCCTCAATATCCTCCGGGCGGATATTTCTCAATGCCGGAATATTCACGTTATCCCGCAAAAACTGCGAACACAAAACCGGGTCACGAAAGACCCTCTTGCTGTTGACATCACGCGTGCTGCCCGCTGGGCGTATCTTCTCTATTCTGTTTTCTTTCATTTCTCCTCCTCTTTTTTGCAAAACAGGAGGATGGTCTTTCCGCCTGTCTGCACCTGATTATAAAATAGTTGTAACTGGTGAAAAGCCGGATCCAGAACATTTCGTTTCAAGAACAGAGAACGAAATGCAGAACACATTATGGAATTTTAGAATGAACCATGTGTTTTTTGAACGAGATTACTATAGCATAAAATCACAGGCATGTCGAGAAAAATAATTGTTAAAACAAACCTTATTGCAGATCAGAAAATTCTATGCCATGATGTTATATCCGAATAATCGGAAATACATAAAAAAGGGGAAACTTATGAAAAACAAGGCCTTTACAATTATGCTGGCTTCAATCATGCTGGCTCTCACGGCTTGCGGAAGTACATCTGAAAGCACTGCAGACAACAGTACCTCTGTCGGACAGGAAACAGACAACGCGGGAAATGCCGACACAAACACACAAGAGGATGGTTCGGATGCAGATAACACATCTTCCACAGCAGGAAAATCTTTTCAAACTGTGAACCTTACCATTGAGGATGCCATCGACAATCATATGCGTTATGTATGTGAAGGATACTATTCTCTCTACGCAAAGGATAACCTGCTTTACAGTTCCGGCAACTGCTTCGGTTCTTTTTACAGTTATCTGTGGAATGTCTCGAACGGAGAAGCAGGCACACAGGTAAAACAGGTCGACATCACCGACTACACGCAATATGGCATTCTGTTGGACACAGACGGAAATCTCCTCTATAACGGTATGAACTTTTTCGAAGGATATAATGTTGCATACTTCAGCTGCTTTGTTATAAACAACGTCGATCCTCAAAGACTTGTAGCTGTAACTTCCGACGGAGATATCTACATAGTCAATCCTTCTGATCCGGAAGAACCCCGACATGTAGATGGTCTGCAGAATGTCAAATATGTGGATGTAAGTTGCGAAACAATCGCTTTTGTGAGAGAAGACGGCTCCGCCGGATATGCAATCGGCTATTCTGAAATCCATGAATTGGACGGCTGGTCTGACATTTCCATGATTTATATCTATGGTCGGGATGATGAATTTACAGATGTGGTCGGTTTAAAATCCGACGGGACATTAGTCATGGAAACAATCGACGGCTCCGGAAGCATAACACCCAACGATCTCCTGTCATGGAGTGACATTGTATACGTTGACCTTGGATACGGTTATGTGGCCGGATTACAGTCGAACGGCAGTTATGTCTATGCTATCTCCGACGAACTGGACGAGTATTCCGCGAAAGAACTCGAAGAAAGCTACGGAACATGGACAAATGTCATTGCAGGCTCGTCAAGCGGAGCGATCGGAGCTGACGGCACTCTTTACGGCCTTGCACAACAGCTTGCCTATATCTGGGATTTAACAGAGCCTGTCTCCGAGGATTGGGAAGGCGCGGATGCCCTCCAGGCAGAAGAATACGAATTAGATGAGCATAATCAGGAATACTCACTGACACTGCCGACCATTCCTTAAGAACTGTTAAGAATTAACTTTACATATGACGCAGAATAAGTCTTTAACAGTTCCTTAATACCTCAACGATACAGAAAAACATCGCAGGCAGCTGCCGGACAGATACAATCTGCTCCGCGGCTGCCCGCACAAAATATCAATCCTGAATCGCCAGAAACAAGGCTTTCAGCAACGCCTTCTCATCCGTATAAACCTCGGGTTCTGATCCATAGTAAGTTTCTGTTGCATTCACCTCTATCGGCATGGTATCTGTCAGAAACGTCCAGGCATAGTATTCTATTTCATTATACTCAAGCCCCTCTTCTTTATACGTATAGCAGGCAATTATATAATGAACTTCTCTGCCTGAGACGGTCATTGTTTTCATATCGTCTACGGTGACATCCCATGCATCATCCTCCTCCATGTATTGATACTTGCCCGAGTAGAGGTTTTCCATATCTTCTTCGGTACGGCCTTCCCAAAATTCGTATATGACCCAGGTGTTTCCTTCATTATTTTCATCGGTATTCGAATAGAAATACAAATTAGTTGGTTGTGAATTCTCCTCATCATAAATATGACCAGCAGGGACCGCTATGTTCACCGAAAAAGAATAGGAAGTTACCGAGCTGTTATATTCGAGAGTATAAACAACATCTGTATTGGGCGCCAGATCCGCGTCATAGTAATCGTCATTCTCTGAGGTGTCTGATTCCTCGCTGTCAGCTGATACCTCTGCGTCTTCCTCTTCAACATCTTCAGAAATTTCCTCCTCATCGGAAACTTCTGAATCTCCGTTTTCCGCAGCACTCTCCACAGTGCCGGCTGCCGTATTGCCCCCGGAGGAGCTTTCATCGGCAGAACTACCGCCGCAGGCTGCCAATGAAAGCATAAGGGTTACCGCAATTGCCACTGATAATAATTTTCTCTTCATCTTTCTTTGTCCTTTCTGTCTTTTCTTTTATTCCTCGAGGAACAATCCGCCCCACTCGATCACATAATACGGGCAGTCCTCTCCGCCGCGCGTAAGCGCATAGCCAACAGGTTCCTCTATCTGACTTCCGTCATCCTCCGCAAACACAAACCAGATCCGCTCCACAGATTCCGGCTCATCGGTAACGGTCATGGGCATCGCCTGATCCACCGTCTCAGTGCTCTGCGGGTACATAATGTAATCCGTGCCTTCTTCCAGTTTCTCTGTCCAGAATTCCGTAAAATCCGCGATCTCCTGCTCATTAAAGCCAAGATCAGACAAAATCGTCTCGAACGTTTCCTTCCGCGTATCTGCCGGGATCCGCCAGCCGCTCTCTGTCTGAAAGAGTGACGGGTCTGTGACGGATTCATAGAACAAATAATCCCAGGTCTGACCGGTTTCGTCCGTCAGCCGGCCGTTTTCATCCGCCGTGACGCTCCAGCCGCTGCCGTATTCCGGAATCGTGGTGGTCAGAAGCTCCGGTGCTCCGAAGGTAACCTCAACGTTTCTGGTCTCCTGTGAGTAGATGTAGATATTCGGTTTGTATACATTATTTAAGTTCGGTAGCTTGTAACGCTGCGCATTATAGGTATATGCATTCCGGGATGACTGATCCCGAAAGAGATAGTTATCGAAGTCTCCTTCCCTTATCATATTCAGGATCATCTCCATCAAAACACCAAGCAGCAGTCCCCATGGAAAACTGAGAGAAGCACCGACGATGGATGCGGCAGCGATTCCGAATTGCGCCGTCAGAACTACAAGTTCTAAGATCTGATCCTCCAGTGTCTCTCCCTGCAGTTTCAACATATCCGGAATTAAGGACACCGCATCAAGGATACCTGTAACCGCTCCTGCAATCTCCAAAAACCCTTTGATAAAATCAGACAGTTTACCAAGAGCATTCGCTGTTCTTGAATACTCACCTATATTTGTTTCCAGTTCAATAGCCTTATCTATAATATCATTCCTTGCGTCATCCGTAAATTTTTTTAATATATTTATATATTCCGTACCTATTTCCCGATGGGCAGCGGTCTCGTTCCATAAATCCGCCGCGTAAGACGCCGCTTCATACGCCAGTGAAGCTGCCTGCTCATGCAGGTCATCTACGTCATCTATACCTGAGCCCGAGATCAGATTCATGTAATGCGCAGTATCTTTACCTGCCTCGGATTCATTAATCCTCTCGCCATACTTTTCCCAGATTTCATTAAGCTTCTCCTGTGGCATGTCGCCGACGCTCATTTTTTGATCGGTTGCCGCCGACACCTGTGCATGAGAGGAGAGGAAAATCGCGGCAACCAACACAATCGCAAGGATCCGTTTCATTTTTTTCATTCTCTTCATTCCAGATCACCCACCTGTTCCGCGTACCAGAGAATCTCACTCTGCTTTGTCTCGCTCAGACCATATTCCAACGCAGACTCAAAATAAGTCCGCATGTCGTCATAGTTCCCCTCGCAGTATGCCAGCTCACCCAGATAAAACCAGGTCTCCGCATCCTCCGTGTCAAGCCGGAGCGCCACAAACAACCGGTATTCGGCCGATTCATAATTTCCCTCAAAAAGCGCCGCCACGCCGGCCATTTTCTGCATATGCTGCCACTCGGGCCAGCGGTCTGCCGCCTCTTTATAGAGTTCGGAAAGCTGTTCGTCTGCTTCCTCCGAGCCGTCCTCGATATAAGCCAGTTCTTTCAAAAGGTAATATTCGGTGCTTTCTGTATCCTGCTCTTCCAGAAGGCTCAGCGCCTCCTCCGTATTTCCGTCCTGAATCATCTCTGCGATTTCTTCATACGCATCCTCATCCGCGGCTTCCTGTTCTGCCTGCGTTTCCGACTCAGACGCCTTCGTCATCTGCGTCACGGCCAGATCACAGCCGATCACGCAGGCCACGATGACAATCAGGGCAATCAGAAATTTTTTCACTGTACTCCACCTCCCCGCTATTCTACCGCTGCCTGCAGATTATGCAAAAGGGTACTGCAGTGGATATTGATGCCGTACCAGTCGTTTCCGTGGTCTTCCTCCGGGAGAAGAGCCAGTGCCTTCTGACACGCCTCGATACCCGCTTCATATTCTCCCAACCGGTCATACGCCTTCGCCATGGCATACCAGACCGCGGGAATCTGATCGTTCAGCTCCCCCGCTCTCTGATAATAGGCGACAGCATTTTCCGTGTATGTATCATCATCGCTGTTGGACGCAATAACGCCGCATACATACCAGGCGCTTGCCAGCGCCGGATTCTCCGAAAGAACCTCTGTCATCAGTTCAAGCGCGTCCTCCGGCTCATCCGCATGATCCGAATTGTATGCCAGATAAACCGCATCCAGATAATTCCTGAAAAACGGGTTTTCATCAATCAGGGCGTTCTCTTCGTCGGTCAGTTCATCGTATACGTCATACTGAAAACCGGTATACTGCGCATTGTCATTCAGGGTAAAATACTCCAGCATCTCGAACAGCCAGGTATCACAGTCATTCAGCTCATCACCCTCGCAGGCAGCCGTATAAGAAGCCAGCATGGAGGTATAGGAAAGGCTCTCTGCTGTCTCTCCCTGCTTCAATGCCGAAACCGCCGCGCAGTACATCAGGTAAGGAGAATCGTCATGCCCCTCACAGTATTCTGTCGCCAGCGCATACGCCTCTTCTGCCCGATCGCCCCGTTCATAGCTCTGTGCAAGCAGCTCGATCAGTTCCACGTCGTCGTCGCCGTATGCGGCAGCCAGTTCCTCCAGGACCCCGGCAGCATCGTCCTCATGATAGACGTCGAGCAGCATCTGTGCCATCCCTTTCGCAAACGAAATCCATTCTGTCTCCGACGGGTCATTTTCCGATTCATACAGTTCCCCGCAGCGCAGGATCACCTCCGCAGTCTGATCATAATGCTTCGCGCCATCGTAGGTCAGGCTGCTCGCGATCGTCGCCGCGACATACTGTATCTGAAAGCTGTCGGGATTTTCCTCCGCAAGAAGAAGCACATCCTCTACCAGATCCGCGTCCGCGCTGCCGTATTTTTTATACTGCTCCCAGAGAGCCAATGCTTCTCCGTCTGTGCGGAAAATGTCGTACTTTTCGCAGACGTTCTCCATCTTCTCCGTATTTTTTTCCGCCTTTTTCAGTGCTTTTGCATCCTGTCCCGCCTCCTGCTCTGCCTCTTCAGCAGCCAGAAGCGCACTGTCCATCTGCTCCACAGCCTCCTCTGCGATCGCCGCGGCGCCGCCGATATCAAGGGATGCCAGATAAATATTGTATTCAACCAGAGCATCCTGCAGCCAGGCATCCAGAAAAGCCGATTCGTTTTCTGTGATCTGCGCCAGATTCTGAGAAAAGAACAGAACTGCACAGAGAACCGCCATAACCAGCCGCGGCAGATACCGCCTGCCGGACGCAGGTACGTCGATCTCCGATGCCGCCGCATCTGCCGCCTTCTTCATCATTTTCTCCGTGAGCGCCATCGCCGCGTACAAAAGTACCGCCGTCACGACAGATCCGATCAGAAGAACCAGATGACGAAGCAGCTCCATCGGGTCTTCGGAAATCCGCTGCAGCAAAACCAGGCCGACCGCCGGAGCCGCCAGTGCCGCCCAGAGAAGAACCGCCGCAGGAATCCCCAGAAAAATCCTGGAAAAATAACGTCGTATCGGATGCGCCTGCGGAACCGTCTGCGCACTGTTCATCCAGCAGAAAAAGCCAAGTCCGGACAGCACCAGCAAAACCACGATTACAACGATAAGTATCACGGCAAAAAGAACTTTCATGACCACAGGTCCCAATGCCAGAACCGGCATTGCGTGGTCACCGAGATACATAATAAACAGATAGATCAGAAGACACGGAAAGCATCCCAGTATGTAAGATAACTTGTCCGGCTTCCCGGCGGCGTCCGCCGTCCGCTTCCCGAAGCACAGATAAACCGCCTGCAGGAAAAAAATGAGACCCAGACATCCCGTGACAAAGGTGACCGCAAACGAGAGAATTCCCGAAAGAGAATCCCCCGTCAGCGTTTCAATGACCGTCTCCGCCATATCCGGCAAAAGCCCGATGCAGACAGCCGCGATCATCAGCCAGACCATCATAGATGATTGCTTTTTCAATCAGATCCCTCCCCACTTTATCGGATAGTTGTGACGGTTCCGTCCGATGAAACACTCATTACCGATCTCTGCGATACGCCATCTACAGATGAATACAGCACAAAATAGAGCTCATTGTCATGTACCCCGCTCGCGTATAAGCCCTGATAGGTTCCGATCAGCTCGGGATTGGCCAGATCAAAATCCTCATAGCAATAGACATCATAGATGATATCATCATACATATGACCGGTCTGCTCCTCATAGCTTTCTGCCGCGTATCTCGAATTGATCGTCATCAACGTATCCTCGATCAGATAAGAACACTCCGGATAAGCGATCAGATCTGCCGTGTCCTCATCCAGTGAGGATAAATCCTGTCCGATTTTATTTTCATCATCACTGTAAGACCATGAGTTCGATTCTTCATCAATATCCGAAAAAGCCGCATAGTAATACTGCGTGTCATTTTTCAAGCGATACAACCCGTCCGGCAGAATGATCATAGCCGAGCTGTGTCCGAATGAGCTGGTGCTGACGACCTGTTCAAACTGACTCTGCTGCGCGGCATCCGAAAGAGACAGCTTGTAGACAGAATTTTCATTGCTGCTTACGTCTCCGTCATTAAAAAACACATACACATCGTCTCCGGACACGGTAAGAACCGGATATAGATTGTCAGCCGACCGGCGGCACGCCTCATACACACTCATGGTCGAAAGATCTACCACACGTACGATCGTAACTTCCCTTCCGTCATCATCGAACCTGCAGAAAAGGTATCCGTCCACAATCAGAACACTATTCACATCCGGCTCATCCCAGTAATCGCCGCTGTATTCCATCACCGGTTCAGCTTCCATCGTACTTAAATTAATCCGATTGATCCTCATAACGGAAGTGACGGTATCCCTGTCCTGAGAAGTTTTTACATAATACAGATATCCGTCATAAACATTTAAAAATTCTACCTCGCCAACGTCAGCAATCTGCGTTTCCTCCGAACCGTCATATGGGACACGGAATATTCCGGCTCCGGAGGAATAATAAATGTAATCCTCATCAAACGCCATGCCGCCATAATATTGGTAAGAAAAAATATTATTCGGATCATTTCCGACATCACCGAAATCCATCACAATCGAGTCTGATGCTCCTGATTCATCGATGTCTTCCGTCTCCTGATCCTCCGACGTGTTATCAGTTTCTGCAGCGCCTGCCGCATCGATCTCCGTTTCGGCACTTCCGTTCTCCGCAGACGAATCCGTCTTTGAACTCTTGCTGCCGCAAGCCGCCAGAGACACGCCGACAGCACATACCAGTAATATGGATATAACTCTTTTTTTCATTTCACTCTTCCTCCTTTTCGATGGGTATTCCCGAAGATTCAACAAATGGAAATGACTGCTTCTCAGTCATTACTATCTATGAAAGTCGATTGCTCCGTGCTTCGCACTCCCGCAATCGCCGCCGGTATTCGCAATCCGCGCTATCGCGCTACTTGCTCATACCGTCTTGGTCGTCGAATATCCAGCCATCTGGCCATGCAAGCATGTCCATCTGTCTGTCTATTCACGACACTTTCACAGTAAAATCCGGAAATACAAATATGCCGATGGTATTTTATTCAATATTTTCCATATCAGCAATAAGGTTCATTTTTACATTTTCAAAAAGAAACTGATTGTAAAAATTTACCTTATTGACAAACCGCGGTTTCATCGTTATCGTCACAAAAAACAAATTCGAGGTGAGATGTTATGAAAAAACTGACAGTAATGCTGCTTGCTGGTATTCTGGCGATCAGCCTGACAGCCTGCGGCCAAAGCACGAATAATTCTTCATCACAGACGACAGAGGAAAACAATGCCGCTGCCGCTGATGAAAACGAAAATACCGCAGACGATGATGCGGACACCTACGGCGACGAAACCGCAGATGCGGAAACGGAAAATGACAGTGATTCGAACGATTCTTTGTCGAAAGACTCAGCCGAGGCCGCCGCCATTGAGGAAGCCATTCAAAACAATATGCTTTTCTCCTGCGTAGACAGCGGAGGCTCAAAGGAGCTGGATGCTGATCGATACACGCTCTATGCCGACGGCACTGTGCTCTATGCAAGTCTTGATGCATCGGGCAGATTGAGCACCTACGCACAATTAGTCAGCGACGGACAGGCCACTGCCGAAATTCAGGAGCTCCGTATCACTGCCTATGACAACAAGGGGATTTTTCTGGACGCCAACGGAAAGGTCTGGTACGGCGATGATGAGATGTTCCCCGGTTACACAGTTACTTATTTTAATGACTGGTATCGCTTTAATTCCAGTTATTATAACCATATCATCGCGGGGGTGACCGATGACGGACAGATTGTATATTTCGGAGAGTTCTGGACTGAATATAATGACGATCCGGAAATACCCATACTCGAGGGCGCTGAAAACGTCAAATATGTAACCGTCTTCGGCGGCAAAACGCTCGCATTCGTCCGGGAGGACGGAACCGCCGCCTACGGCAACATCAGAACCGGCAAGATCACGGAAATCAGCGACTGGTCCGGCATTGCCATGCTCTATGTGGTCGGCAACACCCTGATCGGCCTGAGATACGACGGCACGCTGGTTGCAAGAGCCATTTCCGAATCCGAGAGTGAACCGGTCAGAGCGGACGATATTCCCTATTATCTGGAAGAGATCAGTTCCTGGGAGGACATTGTCTGGATCGTCACGGATAAGGATAATGACATCGACGAGGAGAATTATGTAGCCGGGCTGAGATCAGACGGAAGCTTCGTCTATGTAGCAGCCGACGCATCAGAAGCGGCAGAATGCGAACAAACCTTCGGCAGTTGGACAAATATAAAAGTTGTTTCAACGGACTCCGGATACATCTCGGCGGAGGAAAACCGTCTTGAGGATGGTTATATCGGCATGGGCGGTGCGATCGACACGGACAACAATCTCTACGGAAGCGCCCGCGCACTGACCTATGCATGGGATCTTGAACAGCCCTGGGAGAGCACGGATGCGGCAAAACTGGACAGTCAACAGCTGGAGAGCGCTTACGCAAACTGTAATCGGTATAACGAACAGCTTCCGGCCGTGAATTGAATCCGCACAGTTACAATCCACAGCGCATCCGTTGCTTTTGCTGAGACGCAGGACTGTGAATCGTAACTTCACAAATAACAAATTCGAAAAGAAGAAAGCCGACTGAGGAATATCCCCTCCGTTGGCTTTCTTCTTTATTTCTGCCTTAATCGTTTTTATCGAACCGGCACTTTAATGTCCGTCCATTCCAGCGCTTCCAGCATTTCGTCATTTACATCACCGGTCAGAACAATCGTACCATCGGATTTCAGCCCTGCCGAAATACCCTCGCAGGCACTAATCTCCACAATATCCGTCCAGCCGGATACATCGCATTGACCGTAATCATTATTACTGGCTGCAACCACAGTTCCGTCAGATCTCACTCCCATCACATGAATGCCTCCGGCTTCGATCGCCACGATATCCGTCCAGCCGGACACATCATAGTCTTCCCCTGTAGCCATTACGGTACCGTCAAATTTCAGCGCCATTGTCACATCCTGTCCGGCACAGATGGTTAAGTTTTCCTGTGACCAGTCATACACATCACTGCATGCATGAGTTTTATATCCGTTAAATCCGACCGCCCAGACCATTCCTCCGT
>Ga0192240_10295_pt1 | contig 22812 bp, 10 predicted proteins | sample Koala_Koa27_H3_FD_131237 | JGI IMG/M metagenome (GOLD analysis project Ga0192240, IMG submission 131237) | Enriched cells from koala feces incubated with labeled cellulose particles, San Francisco Zoo, California, United States - Koala_Koa2-7_H3 ...
CCGTAGGCTCCAAGGTCTAAAATGCCAATGGACTGTGCTACCCACTCAAATCTAACTCCGTAGGGTTTTCCGGCTGGAATCTGAATAGCGGGAGTAATTACATACTCTTCTTTTTCCGGATCATAATAATCTACCGGACTTCCCAGTTTTTTTTCCCTACAATGAAGTTCATAGGTTCCATAATTCTGCGTAATCCAATGGCCATTAGCCTCAGGATTTTGAATAGAAGTCCAACCTTTGGGTAAATTCCCAATTTCTCCATCCGGCATAAAATCTGCGATCCAAATCAATTGGGCTTTTACAGAAAATACACTCAGTACTAAGAAGCCCAGCATTAATAAATTAATTTTTTTTACCATAATCATAATGTTTTAAGTAAGAGATTTAGAAAAAAACCATTCCACGTTTAGTATTTGCTTTTCTCTTTTTTTATATTGTTTTTTATAGGATTTACTTACCACTATGTTAAAATAGAGGTTATAGGGAGATAGTTTTTATGCATTTCCTCAATTAGTTTCAACCTGAGTTGAGGAAATGCATAAAAACTATTTTCTATTTATTTCCTGATAACCGGAGTAGTATATATACCCTCTTTCGTATGAATTTTCAAAAGATACATACCTACTGAAAGTTGACTTACCGGAACTTGTGAAACATTTGTCTGACGATAAATTTCTTTTCCGGCTAAATCGGTAATGGTAACTGTTCCTTCTGCCAATCCATCTATATGAATCAAATCAATAGCCGGATTCGGATATACTTTGAATTGTCCGACTATACTCTCTGCAATGTAATCGGCATCTGTAATTTTCAATTCAAACTCCTGATAGGTTTCATTCATACTATCGGTAGCTTCAATGCGAATCAGATAGTTATCTACAGTAGCTGGAGTTCCACTTAATGTACCCACCAGACGACCCGGTTCATTTTCAACTTCCGTATAGGTCATCCAGGAAGGTTGCCCTTTGATGGTTACCTTCAGATTATCTTCGTCCAGGTCACGCACGGTAAAGGAATAAGTATAAGCTTGTCCTACAAAGCCCTCGGTAACCGGTTCAGTCATAAAGATAGGTTTTTGTTCGCCGGCATCCGGAAAAGCAAAGTTTTCAAAATAAATATCGTCCATAACCATCACAAATCCTCCTACACTCTCATGTTTGAAAGCAACATAGATATCCTGATTGGCATATTGGCTTAAGTCCACAATATATTCTATATACCCATCATCTGCAACCTCTTGCAATTCCACATAAGTAAATTCGGGAACTGCCACAAAACTGCTTACCTGATTGTCTGTAGTACTTACTAACACTGTAAGGTATTGTTTTGCCCAATATTCATTTAAGATTTTTGCATAGAAACGAACCTGCGCTGTTTCCAACGGAGTAAGTACAGGCGTAATAAGCCAGTTTATTTTTTCCACATTTCCTTCTGCCGGCCCTGAGGCTAAAAGCGTTTGCTTTCCGGAACGAGGTACTGCTATATGGAAATCTGCTTCGTCATAATTCATCACCATATAGGCATAACTACCTCCTTTGTTGGGGAAAGATGAAGTTTCAAAGTCTATGGTACTGGAAGCACCTTGTGTAAGAGTTTTGAATCCTAAGAAATCGCTTATAGCAAACGCCGGGGCATCTTCAAAGGTATAGCAGTAAGTGGTGGCTCCCAATGCGGAAGCTATTACGGGAAATTCACAGGTTTGCCCGTCTTCAAATTCAATATGTAATTTATCTTCTATAGCCGGTTGATGTTCTAAAGCAACAAATGACATATCAAATTCAAGGCTTTTATTTGCTTCGATTTCCATCCCGCTACCCAAACTGGTGTCAAAGAAAGAAGTAGAGAAGCTTACGGATTTAATTTTTAAAGGATGCTCTCCTTCATTAGCCAATGTAAACACTTTCCCGGAATTATAAGTTTGCTTATAATTTAAAACTCCTGCATCCCATTTATCCAGATATACTGTTTTGCCTTTATAGGTGCCTCTGTAGGTAATGACAGGTACTCCTAAATCTGAAACCGTAGAAATTTCAACATCATCCAGGGCACCTCCGGTTGCATAACGCGGATTCTCTACCTGTAATCTCCAACGTACTGTTATTCTTTCACCTTTGTATTTACTTAATAATACTTTTTCTTTTTGCCAATGTGTAGTAGAAGTGGCATAAGTTAATACCTCCCAATCCGTAGTTGGAGTTTTTACCTCGAAATAAAGCCTGTCACCGGTTATGTCTTCTTCTACGCTTTCATTACCCGGAGCTTTACTTAATCCTGCCGGTAACCTATTAGCCCATACAAAGGAAATTTGCATATCTGTATTTTCCGGTAAGAATATTTCGGGACTCTGTAACATAGAATAACCCTTTGTGCCCTCCAGGGTAGGGCCGGATACATACAATGAATAGTTTCCATTATAAGTATTCCATGAAGTTCTATCCCAACTTCTGCTTACTATTTCGCTATCAATTATTTTCCAGCCAAGTTCAGGAAATTCATTACCTTCAAACCCTTGGAAATAAGGGAAAGTTTTAATAGATTGGTCTTGCATGGTAGTAAAGCTCCACACGGAAGTACCGGTAGCATCACCGTATTTATTGTAAGGTATCACCTGCCAGTAATAAGTGGTATTATAATCTAAACCATTTAACTCATAAGAAAGTACAGCATCAGCATCCACTGTAGTAACAAGTTCCAGCGAAGAAGCATTCTTCCCTACATATACCCGATAACCGTCTGCATGCACGACACCCCGCCAAACCAAACGTAATTCATTAACTTCCCGGTTGATTGCATTATTGACAGGAGAAACAACGGCGGAAGCAGAAGGAACTTCATTGGCACCATAAGGAGTGGGATAAATAATATTATCTAAATAAACAGTGGCATAAGATACATCTTCAAATCCCAGGCTACCTTCTATAGCATATACCCAACGTAAATGAACATTATTGGAACCGGAAGCTAAAGTAACCGTGACCGGATCACCATAAGGCAAATCGGTTACTACTGAATTACTCCAAATAGGGGTAGAGCCCCAGGTAATTCCACCATTGTCACTTCGTTCCAGATAGAATGTATTCCCGGCTGCCTCGTCATTACTAACTATTTGTGCATAATCGAAAGTAACAGTATAAGGGTCATTTCCACTCAAGTCCAGACGAGGAGACATTAACTCAGCTCTGTTTACAAAAAAAGCAGATACCGCATAATCTCCCGAACGGGCATTTGCATCCAATTTCCACTCACCATTGACCTCCCAACCGGCAGGAGGAAATTCATTGCCTTCAAAACTCTCCAAAACATACCCTGCAGGCACACTTTTCTTACTTCCTGAAAGAACTACCTGATGATCTCCACCGTTGGTTTTAATAGTCATTGTTACAGAAGCTGCACCAGTCTCGGTAGGTGTATAATAAACATAGTATTCGTGTGTAGCCTGAGAGGTCAAAGTGACTTTACCGGGCACAAGGTCAGTAGAGAAATCGGTACCTTCCAATCCTTCAATAGCTGCTATTTCTAAAGAACCTATACCTTGATTAGCCAGGTATAAAGTTTGATAAGATTTTTGTTTTACTCCCAAATAACAAGTATCAAAATTGTAAGAAGCAGAACCACCTACAATAGGAGTTTCAATAGGCTCATGCGGAAGAACGCGCATTTGTAAAATCCTGACCATATTTTCATTGATAGGATCAATCAATTCATAAATAAAAGCAACTTTTATCTTTTTGCCTTTATAATCTTTCAAACTAACCGTAGAAGTATATTCTAACCAACTTTCCCATGGAAACAAAACTCCACTTTTTTCTACGTCTTCCTGATTAGAGGCAGACCAGATAATATCCCAGTTAGCACCATCGTCTTCGGTAACTCCAATATGAAAATCATATCCGCCTCTATCAATCAAATAAATCTGATTGGCAATCCATGTAAATCTGATTCCATAATTGTCATCTCCAGGCAAATTAAATTCAGGCGTTATGGCATATTCTGTTTTTACAGGATCATACACTAAACCATAACTTCCGTCACAGTAGAGTCCTCCTCTTTCGTCAATCATCCAATGTCTGTTTGCTGTCGGCTCATTAATAACTGTCCAACCATCATAGTCATCGGGAAAAGTAGAATTTGCCGGAAAATCCTCGAATAGTAAGATTTGCGCTTTTAAAGGTAGTAAAAGCAATAAGCATGCACTTATTACTAAAAAAGTAGTTTTTTTCACCATAATAATAATGTTTTAAAATATAAACGATATTAAATTATTCCTATAGTTCCAATATTGAGGATATTGGATTTCAGATAGCCTTTATAACATTTTCGGAAAATGTTGACTACAGGGTTATATGGATATATTTACCTATTAAAAAGAATGAATGAAAAGTATGTACTTTCCATTCATTCCTGCTTTATTATTTTTTTATCACTGTGGTAGTGTAGACACCGTTTTTAGTGTAGACTTTAAGTATATAGACTCCTGCTAATAAATTTCCAACAGGAACCCTATCTACATTTTCCCCTTCATATACCTGTTTTCCTGCTAAGTCTGTCAACGTAACAATTCCTGTATAAGCACCGTTAATTGTAACAAAATCAATAGCCGGATTCGGATAAATACTCAATCCTTCCTTAACCGTTTCAATAGAATTGGGGTTAGTTATATTAAGGGTGAACTGTTGCACTCTTTCATGGGTTCCATCTGTAACTTCAATACGAATAAGGTTCTGGTTCACAGCCAAAGGAGTTCCGCTAAGAGTTCCTTTCAACATGCCGGGAGAATTTTCCTCTTCTGTATAGGTCATCCAATCGGGTTTACCCACAATTTGTACATTCATTAAATCTTCGTCTGTATCCCATACTGTGAAAGTATAGCTATAATTTTCCCCTACTTTTGCTTCTGTAATTGGTGTAGTAAGAAATTCCGGTATACCATCACCACCGGTAGAGAAATGAAAGTTTTCAAAATAAATGTCATCCAACACTAATCCCATTCCCCATTTATCTGCCTGATGAAGAATTGCGATATAAATTTTCTGATTGGCATAGGCACTCAAATCTACTATACATTCGGTATAATCATTATATTCAAGTACTTCTTTATGTCTTGGAATATCTACTCCATTGAAATCAGGAACAGCAGTAAAGCTGCTTATCTCATTATCTGTAGTACTCACCAGAACTGTCAGTTTATCTTTATTCCATAAGTCATCATCTGCCAGTGAACGGGCATAGAAACGAAGTTGGGCATTTTCCAACGGATATACATCTTTAGAGATAAGCCAGTCATTTGTATTAACATTTGTATTACTTTCAGGCAAACCTGATGCTAAAAGTACTTGTTTTCCCGAACGGGGATGAACAACTTTCCAATCTTCATTTAACATTTCCCAGTTAATCACAACAAAAGCATAAGGTGATGTAAGGCCAGGGAATAAGAGGTTGGTTTCATCTTCAAAACCAAAATTAAGTGTGGGTGCTCCATCCTGGTCATAAGTTCTGAAGTCCGATATATAATCGGTTGCAAAAGGGGTAGCATCTTCAAATGTATAACAATAGGATGTTGCTCCTAATGCACTTCCCTTAATTGGGAACTCATATACTTGCCCTTCTGTAAACTCTATACGCAAAGCATCCTGAATTTCAGTATTTTCTTCCACTGCTATAAACGACATTCCAAAATTGATACTTTGATTAGGAGCAATAATGGTACCTTCACCCAGATTAGTAATAAAGAAATTAGTGGTGAATCCTATTGATTTAATTTCAAGGTTACTTTGTCCCTGGTTCTCAAGAATAAAGATATTATCTGTTGTATAACTTTGTTTATGATTTAATATACCTGCATCCCATTCATTACGTTCAATAGGTGCTCCGGGATAAAATTCTTTATAATAAATATATGGTACACCGATATCAGATGCAACAGAAATTTCAATATCATCTAATCCTCCACCCGTTGCTTCTTCATAGTCAATCACAGTTTGTCTCCACCTGAAGGTTACCCGCTCTCCTTTATATTTACTTAAAAGGATTCTTTCCTTCTCCCAATATTTAGTTGTGGGTTTTGATTCTGCACAAGTAGCCAGAACCGTCCATGGAGTAGTTGCTGTTTTTATTTCAAAATAGAGAGTATCTCCGGAAACCCTTACTGGGTCTTCTTATTTTTCTATTGTGGAACGGGTCTTATTCAGATTAGCAGGAACAGCATTTCCCCATACAAAACTAATCTGGACATCCTGATTTTCCGGCAAGAATACTTCAGGGCTTTGTAAAATAGAAGAACCTCCTTCTAAAGAAACCATCACATTAGCCGAATATTTACCATTGTATGAACTCCATTCTGTTCTGTCCCATCCCCGGATCACACCTTCACTGTTAATAATTTTCCATCCCAGTTCAGGAAATTCGTCACCGTCAAATCCTTGAAAATAAGGGAATGTAGTAATAGACTGGTCTTCCATAGTAGTGAAACTCCATGTAGAAACACCGGTAGCATCACCATGCGTATTGTAAGGAATAACCTGCCAGTAATAAGTAGTATTATATTCCAACGTATTCAATTCATAAGAAGGGGCTGCATCAGCATCTACCGTAGCAACAAGCTCCAAAGAGGAATCACTCTTACCCAGGTAAACCCGATAGCCGTCCGCATGAACTACGCCACGCCAGGTTAGATTCAACTCATTAACCTCCTGACTGGTTGCACCATTGGCAGGAAAAACAACAGTAGAAGCAGCAGGTATTTGATTGGCTCCATAAGGTACCGGATAAATAATATTATCTAAAAAGACCGTACTGTAGGAAACATCTTCCATACTTAAGCCCCCCTCTATTTCGTATACCCAGCGTAAACGGACATTATCAGAACCGGCAGTCAGATTAACCGTCACAGCATCACCATAAGCCAGGTCAGTAACCACAGAATTATTCCAAATCGGAGTAGTTCCCCAGGTAATTCCACCGTTGTTACTTTGCTCTAGATAGAATTTGTTCTCAGCTGCTTCATCACCGCTAACTGTCTGTGCATAATCGAAAGTAACCGTATAAGTACCACTTGCACTCAAATCCAGGCGAGGAGATACTAACTCAGCTTTATTTACAAAAAACACAGAGACAGCTTTATCACCTGAACGTGCATTATTACTTAAACTCCAACCACCATTGGCTTCCCAACCGGCAGGAGGAAACTCATTCCCTTCAAAACTTTCAAGAACATATCCGGCAGGCACATTCCTTTTACTTCCACTAAGAGCAACCGTATGGTCTCCCCCTGTGGTTTTAATTGTCATTGTTGCAGAAGCTATACCTGTTTCCGTAGGTGTATAATATACATAGTAATCCGTAGAAGTCTGAGAGGTTAAAGAAACTCCACCCGGAACAAGATCGGTAGAAAAATCCGTACCTTCAAGACCTTCAATAGCAGTTATTTCCAAAGAACCAATTCCCTGATTAGATAGATAAAGGCTTTGCAAAGATTTTTGTTTTACACCAATATAACAAGTACCAAATTCATAAGAAGCAGACCCTCCTACAATAGGACCTTCAATCGGGTCATGAGGAATAACACGCACACGCTCCACATTCACCATATTACCGTCCGCAGGATTAATAAGTTCATAAATGAAAGCAACTTTTATTTTTTTACCCACATAATCCTTCAGGCTCACTGTAGAAGTATTGCTTACCCAACTTGTCCAGGGAAATAATACTCCACTTTTTAAAACATCCTCTTCTTCGGAAGCAGACCAGATTATATCCCAGGTTATTCCATTATCTTCGGTTACACCAATGTGAAAATTATACCCTCCCCTATCTATCAAATAGAGTTGATTAGAACTCCACACAAACCTTATACCATAATAAGTTTCTGGTGGTAATTGAAATTCCGGGGAAACCGCATATTCTTTTTTTATAGGATCCAATGGTTGTTCAACTGCTCTCTCATCACAATAAAGTCCTCCGCTAGCGGTAATGCCCCAATGTCTTTTTGCTGTGGGTTCTTCGATAGAACTCCAGCCCTCATAATCGTCAGGAAAAGTAGTTCCCGCGGCAAACTCCTCTACCAATAATATTTGTGCTTTTAAAGGTAATAATACACATAAAGAAAGAATGAAGATTAGTAAACTTCTCTTTTTTTCATAACAGTTAAAATTAATATTAGTATGCAGAAATATTTTCAAAAATCCCATAAAGAGCTTATAAAAACATATTATATTATTATACTTTTTTTACTATTTTAGGTATTTAAAATTACCAGTAATTATGTTTTTCCATACTTTTATCTTATACGGGAAAATTGTAAAAAATAAAACACAACAAAAAAGTAAAATATATTTAATTATAATCTAACGGTCTACCTATCCAAGAGAAATTGCAAAGCGTAAATTCAATGATATTTTATTACCATTTACTAAACATAAAATTAATCTGAGAAGCACAAATTTATATAATTTAAAATAAAAACCAAATAAATTCTAATTGATTTTTATTTTTTATGCACTAAAAATACAAAAATCAATAAAAACAATTTGAAATGTTACAATATCAACTTATCATAAATATTACTACTTACACTCTTATAAGAAGCCACAAAAGTAGATTAATTTATTTTGAACAAAAATAGCATATTTATGGTATATTTATAAACATTTTCAGACAAATATCTTCTATATTCCCTTAAAATACCACATACCATTTATCTTATCAAACATCATCTATTTCTTTTATTAATATTACAAACTTAAGATAAAAAAAATATACATCATATAAGTTTACAATATCCCATTTCCTGTTTCAATAAAAAAAGCGCCCTATTAAAGATAGGTATACTAATAAACTGAAATATCTACTTACCCATAATTAAAGGTAAATTATCCGTTCAGGAAACTTGTTTCTTTAATTTAGTCAGCAAAAAAAATCAGGAGTTATAGCCGTTTATGCTTTAACTCCTGTATATAAAGAAATGTGGATAAATAGTAACTGCTTTTTTTTAATAAGTTATCTCTATCTACTAATAACAATGTACTTTCTCACGGAGAACACCATGTAAACCCGAAGCTACTACAATATAAGTTTGTCCGGAAATAAGGTCAAAAGATAAAAAGGTATCATTTATTCCCCGGAACTCTTTGATAAGGATACCATCTACACCATAAACTTTCACATAATCTAACCTGTCAGCATCTCCAGTGTTTACGGTTACTTTCCCTTTATCGGATGAATAAATCCGAATAGCAGAATCTGGTATAGCTGAATTTGAAACTCCTGTTACATGTATGGAATATCTCCCATGTGTGCTTCCGGGAAGAGTTATAGAGTTATCATCAGCAGTAATTACATAAGTATTTTCTTCCAGATTATCATATATATATAATTCCGTACCAAAGTTTTCAACCCCTTCGAATGTCACTACTACTTCCGATTCGTCATTACTGAAAATCCCCAAAGGAATATTATCTAAACTGTTTACCCGGTTAATGACAGTGGCCTGCTTGCCTGCCATCGTATATAAAGTAGGAATATCTGCCAGATTAGAGTCCATTATTACCCGCATATCCTCTTCACTATCGTACTCATTAATAGCATCCGGCTCTTGTTGAATAAGTACATGACTCGTATGTTGATTACGGGTAGCTTTAATACGCAAAGTCGGTATTTCGGTATCTTGATTTACCCGGTTTCGCGCACGTAATATCAGATTATCAGAAAAAATAGTCATATCCGGAGTAAAGGTTACGGCTGTTCCGTTACTTCCATCGGTTCTTTCCAGGAAAAAAGCCTGCATAGGTGATACGGAAGCATTCAACATATCATCACCTGTATTAATGACACTACCGTCAGCTTGTAATTGCACTGCTCCCAATCCATTTTCTGTGATTAACCAATATCTTCGTTCAAAATCAGTATTGATATCAAAAAACTTATTCATGTCAAGTGAAGCGATGAACGGATTACCAACCAGAAAGACCGGATTGCCTGAAGTCTGATTGGAAAGATTGACCGTTATATCAGTTAACGGGCTTTCAAAGGCCAACCTTCCATTGGCAGTACGATTTATAAAAGTATTATTGCCTGTTACCGAACCATCGTAAGAGTAATAAAGAAATTCGGTATCATCTTTTGGTAAACGGAACAAGACTTTATCCTTACCCGTATCATTCACTACGGTTTTAATAGAGAAACCTTTTCCCGGCGTATATGCTTCATCGACTTTATTATATACCTGACTCCATTCAGCAGAGATATAGGCATCCTCTGTGGTACCATCTTTTCTGAAAACAATAGAATTACTCTCATCCCAACTCCGTTGATATACCGCAGGGTCAAAACGATTATTTACTGCGGGGTCAAAGACAATAGGAACAAAAGCTTCCGTTTCCTGACGCGCGGTTGCAGTAGGAAGATACATATCGCCCGCTACTGTCCCCTGCAATGGAGAAGCCAGCATATACCATCGTTCGGGTGTTAACTCAAACTCCACATGTGCTTTATCATAAGTAAGGTAATTGGTTCCCCTCATCTCCGCCAGCGGTTTAAAATAAATCTCTCCGGTTGTATTACCATAAAAGTTAACTCCGGCATAATTTGACCCGTCTGGGGTAAGAACCAGGTCATACTCAATATCTTCGGTAGCAGCATTTGCTGTTTTATCCGCAACACTGGTATAATTGGTATTATCCATATTCAAAAAAGGAGTACCCGACAAGGGATATAACCACGGTGAATTTACCACCTGAGCCTGATCGGTTTGCGGAATGGTAACTTTACAGAAATACATCGGCACGAAACCATGGCTATCCAAATCATCCGTATAATCATTTTTATAGATTTCAGTTCCGACAGAGCGTCTCCAATTCGTATCATTATTCCAGTTGTCTCCTTCATCTCCTGTCCATGTGAGGTATTCAGGAACAATTTTAATTCGGAAAATGGCTGTCCCGTCACAGGTCACCAGTCCGCCATTCCCCGCTTCTTCATTAAAATGAAATTCTATGGTATAGGTATATCCTTCCCGGGGAATAAGTGGGGTATTACCCGGAATATTGAAAACAACATTATCAGCCGATGTACCGGAAACATTAATAGCCGTCACTTCTCCCAATTCAATAAAAGTAGTAGGTTCTTTGGGGTCTAACGAAATGGTTGTATCATCACTCTCAACTACATATAGTTTGCTATCCGTAGCTAAGGTTAGGGGACGTGATTTAGTGCCATCCGAATTCATAAAATCAGAAACAGGTAGTGTGACTGTTTTAGATGGATTATTATTCAAATCATCAAATTGAGGCAATCCCATCCGTAAACTCTCAAAATTGATATTCCCTACTTCCAGGGTAGGATTCTGAGCAGGTCCGCTGGCTATAACAATTATCATACTGTCACAAAGATCTGCTATATCTATACCCGCTGGTAACTGAGCTGTTTCAAGCAAAGGAACTGCAACGATAATATCTCCCTGTCGAATCACCTTTGTGATTTCGGGTTCATTCAGTACCAATAATCCTGCATCAATCCCTGCCTGCAGGAAATCATGGATTTCCTGTGTATAAACTCCCTGATAAGTAGTGGACAAAGCATCTCCCTGATTCGGATTCGGATACACCGAGCGATAAGCACTTAACGCATACTGCAAGGAATATCCCAGTGAATCATTTATTGCCTGGAACTCTTCCACAGTCCCTAAATACCAATCAAAAAGAGCAGGAATTTCTACAGTTGGGTGTTGTGCCTGCCTGAGTGTTATACCCACTGTAATAGGGTTTCCATAACACAATCCATCTCCTTCTATCCAGGGGTCGCCATCCATAGTAAACGCATAGAAAGGAATAAGGCTGAACGGATCACTTAACAAGGCACAAAGCCCGGTATCAAAGGTATCCTGTTCATTGGCAATTACCAGATAATATACCTTATTTATCTCTAAATAGGTCGGATTGGGAGCAAGAAAACTCACATACCGATAATTAATCCCATCTAATACCTCTTCTTCCGTATAAGTATATTTGGAAAGGTCGCCATCAGCCACCGGAGGGTCAACCCCGGAAGTTAACGCAGTCATATCACTAAAGTTAGTAGAGACACTGATTTGTCCATATTCCGTATTAGGATTACTAGCTGTGCCATATTCATAGGCTATCGGATTCAGGTTCTCATCTAAGAATTTAAATTTCAGGGTAAATGTTTCCCCCGCACCGGAAGTTTGTTCTGTTTTTCCTACGGAAGCAAGCAGTTTATCAAATTCTACCCTCATCTTCACTTTTATCTCTTCTTCGCCACAACCCAGGTTTAATTGATAGGCCTGTACGGCAGGTTTGCTCCGGTAAACCCGGATATCATCTACGGCATAGTCACCTCCGGCAGTAGAAGTACAGTTATTTTCTATTTGCAGTACATACGATACATAATCTACATTGCTATCATAGGTAAAGGAATAATAAATCTGATGCCAGGGATTACTTTCAGGAATAGGAATATCTCCTGAGGTATACCGGTTGAGTTCCGTATAATTACCAGCTGCATCGACTCCCATAAATACAAAATTCAAATCCGGATAAGAAGTAACCCCACTTTGTGTTAAACTACAAATACCGGCAGAAACAATTAATTTGGTTCCTCCACAAAGCTGGTTAATAGGCAATTTAGCAACTATACCGGGAGTTTGTGCGGCATCTATATACATAAAATATCCCTGATGCCTTCCTTCACTGGTATAATAGAGACGGTCATATACCTGTCTGCCCTGATTATACCAGGTATATCCGGATAGTCCGGGTATGGAAACATTGGCTGTTTTATAGAAACCATATTCAGACCATTGGGCTACTTTTCCCGACATACCTCTTTTCCCTTCATTGAATAGTACTTCTGAAACAAATCCATATTCGCAATTATCTGGTTCCAAAGGTTGATGCCACATATTATTGGCAGCTGTGGCTAAGTCTGTATCATAATCAAAATCAAGCTGGCTTAATAATACATAATTTTCGTCCAGATAATTTAGTGAACGGTAGCCTGTATCTGTGTAAGGTGCAGGAGCATCTTCAATAAAATAAATGGTAAACCGGGCTACATTATAAGTACGTTGATTGGGAGAAGACCCTACGGTTTGAGTAACTATTATCTGGGTAGAAGTTCCCGCAGCACCCGGATTTACAAAGATAAAACGTCCGGAGTTACTGTCATAATTACTTCCTGAAAAGGTAAGACTCGGCGCATATAAATTTCCATTTCCATCATACCCATGATAACTACTTTGGTCATAATCTAAAGTTACCCTGGGTTTTTGATGGCTACTGGCAGGAGTAGCAGGCATATATACAATTTTATCCTGAAGATACTCTCCCGCCGCAGTTTTATCCCTTAAGGCATCTGCAATTTCATGCGCATCCCTTATTTCAAATATTGTACGATAAGAAAGAGTAGGTTCTACTGTTAAGACTCCATTTACAACTGTATAATCCGTATTTGCCGAAACATCACAAGCAAGAAAATCCGGTAAAGCGCCTGCTGAGATAGTATAGCTCACTGATTGTAAATTCACACCTCCTCCATACTCTACATAACCATTTGTATAGGTGGTTCCTTTAGGAGTAACCTGAGAAGGAATCCCATCGGTTTCGTAATCAAACCAACGAAAATAAAAATGGGGAGAGGCATTACTTGTGGAAGGAAGAGTTATTGTCCTGGTTTGTGTTCCAGCAGTAGGATTCACGTAAATAACAGAATTATAGGTATGTGTTTTCTGCATACCGTTTGGCAGTAACCCCTCATAATATTCACCCTCTTTATGTTGTATCACTCCCTGAGCGTAAAGAGCCCCACATAAAAATATACAATTAAACAGAACTGCTATTCTTAATCTGGTATGATTAGTTATTTTCATGAGTAATTCCTTTTAATTTTGACTTATATATATTTTATAAGTAAGTGTACGGGTAATATTTTCCGAGGTTGAGATATTTACAGAAACCGTAAATAATACACTTCCGGAAGCCGATACTTTTATAGTTCCGGTAATTTCCCCTTCTTTCAGCACAGGAAGTTCATCAAAGAAAGAAGGAGTTGTATCTACATACGTAAAACTCCAATCCTGATTATCTACAGGTACAACAGACTCATCGGATAACCTAATTAACGTAGGAGTAATTACAAAAGGGCCACCTCCATTGAAAATACAATGATATCCATCATTTGTTTCCGTAACAGAAGCCGGGTATCCTCCAATAGGAGGATAAGATTTCACATCCAATTCCAATCGGTAATCAGTAATAATAATGGGCAATGGCAGATAGTCATTCCGGTTGAGATAAGTTAAATTGGTTACTGCCATGCGTTCTTCTATTTCATTATCGCTAGTGCGCTCTGTTACCAGTCTTATCTGAAACCAATCATTATTATCAACCTGAGTTTCATTTAAATACAAAATATACTCTATCTCTTCTTTATCTGCTATTACATAGGTATTATCAAAATTATGGATATAATCTGTCTGGGTTACACCGGCAGGAAAAACCGGAACACCTCCACCAGCAGGCATCAGGTACACCGGAGAATCAGTGACCGGACTAAAAGTTAATTCCTGTAAAGAGATTTCTTCTCCTGTTTCATTTTTAAATGTAAAATGTACTTTGCATACTAACCGGATTAATTCCATGCTGAATCTTTGTGAACTTAAATAGGTTACCGTATAAGCCACTTTATTGCTCATAGGCAACCAATTACCCACATTTTCATCAATCTCATATCCATTATTAATTGTAAGTACCGTATTGGTAAGATTGGGCATCGGATCTCCGATATTCAGGTTATCTAAACCGGCTTGTGCTCTCATGGAAGCGTTGAGGTTAGCAAATCCATACACTTCTTTTGCACCGGGAGTTAGTTGCGACTCTACAATGTGTTGTTCTACTGTTTGTGGTAGCTCAATATCAATAATCTCTTCTATTTCATTAGAAGAATTTACAACAATTACCAGAATTGTTTTCATCATCTCCTCTTCAAGTGCATATACATCCGTTGTCCGTTGCACATTAATCCGGTATGTCACTGTATAAGTTTCTCCGCTATCGGGTTCAGGTAATGTACTGGGATTGTTATTTTTACTGCACCCTATACACAGAAACAACATAAAAAAATACAAGAGTTTGTTCCTACCAAATTGTTTTTTCATTCCGTTAAGCTTTAAAGTATGATTTCGGGGTGTGTTCTTAGTCTCCAGGGTTTAACCGTAATTACCAAAGTAATATAAGATTCCTCGTCCGGATTTTCGGGATCATCCGTTCCGGGATTAAAAGGCTCAGGTTTACCCAATGCTGAAAATGAAACGATTTGAAGTTTGTATATGTTATTACGCACAATTGCAAATTCCATAATTGCCGAATCAATCGTATTATCGTTAGAGTGCCGAATCCAATACGTATAATAACAAAGACCCTCTTCATACATCTTTATTCCTTGCTGATTGAATACCTGTTTCGTATCCAATCCATTCTGATTAATGGTAATGGTATTGCCATTTTGGGAGAATCCATAATTAGAAAGGATAAACTGTTTCCATGATACCTCTTGAGTCAGGTGGTTGGTTAACGTTTTATCTAAGAGTAAAATTTCCAGATAGGCTTTAAAACCCAACCGGTCATTATCCGAAAGGCGTTGCATATATTCCTGTAATTCTCCCCAGGTATTGGCTGTAGTAAAAGTATGGCTAAAAAAGTCATCCGGTTGATTGGGTGCCAATGAAACGGCAGCTATTGCTTCCAGTGAGTTATAAACGACCAAATTTTCTGTAGTAGCAAAAAATGTAATTACATCCGTGTTATTAATTATCTCATTTTTGATAGAAGAAGCATTATAGTTCGTTATTTTTAAAGGAAGATAAACAGTTTCGTAAGTAATTCCGGTAGAATATCCATTTACCTGGTTGTCCTTATACATTGTATTTTCCAACGTATAGTCCAGAATATAGAAATCTTTTCCGCTGATGGGTTGTTGAAGTGCATCTTCAGCACCCAGTGAGAAAGAAGAGTCAAAATAATTAGCATATAATCCGGATGCCACATCGGTGCCGGATCCGCCTTCAACCAGGTTAAAGTGTCCACCCGAAAGGTTTGCTTTTGTCTTTATAGCTGTCCACGGGTCTATTACATAATTGGTTTGTACCCCCGAAGCCGGAGTTTCATTTCCCATATAAACAGGAGTACCCCCTACCGTAGAAGCTGTACGCTTAATGAGATAAGAGCCTGCCGTAAGCCTGTTTACTAATTTTCCTTTCCGGACAGTTACCTGCGCAAGTGTTTCTCCATTCTCCACGATTGAGTAAGTATTGGTAGCGTTATCACCCGCATTAGGAATAATGTCAATACGGGCAGCTATACGCTGGATCTCTACGGTCGCTGTTGCCGGATTATTTTCAGAGGTTTTAGTGATCAGGTCAATGGATTCGTCGGCAGCAGATGTCATAATAAAATCACTATAGTTTCCCCCTGTCAGGGTCCATGCGTTATGCTGGATATAGTCACAAACTTCTTGTACTGTTTTGCCATATAAATCAAGGGACAAGTCACCGGCATTGGCAATCACAATTAAATGATAAATAGCCCTATCCAGTTGTATTTTCTGTACACGTGTAGTTGTTCCTATGATATCTGTTTCATCCACATAAAGTATATATTCAACCGGAGTATTTAAACTGCTGTTTATATCATTTCCGGGGTAGAATAATACGGTTAGATTCTTTATCGCATTTTCGTTATCGAGTCCCGGTTCTTTTCCATCTCCATCTTCTCCTCCTGTGGGATTAGAACGGACTTCACTCTCTTCCAGCATATGCAGGTTTATCGCGACATAGGCTTCATACAGATTTCTGCCACCCTCTCCACTGTCAGTTTCAGAGGAGTTTTGCTTTTCACAACCCCACAACGCAAACAGTATCCAAATAAGAATTGAATACCGGCTTATTCCGGCTTTTATCTTTTTCCCTTTCATACGTTATTCCAATTCTCCATTATTAAAGCGAACTGTCCAACCATTTACAATGATTTCCGTTTGCAACCAGGATAAATTAGGGTCAAGAAAGAATATCAACGAATATTCGTGTTGGCGATTCAGATATTCATCATTGGTCATTCTGCCTTTGTAGCCTTCCATTTCTGTAAGAAGCAGATAGTCAATTAATGGAATATCTATTACCGTGCTTCCATCACTGGCTTTAAGTACCCGTAAACGTGCTTCACTATCCTCCACCAAACGACTGGTATTGGCTTCAAAATAGACCACACTTACCGGCTGTACATCTCCCAGGGTGAGTTCTCCCTGATAGCAGGCATGATAAGTCACCGTTCCATTAGGAATGATACGGTTGTCATAGTTAAGCAGACTATTGTCATCCGTGATTTCAAAGTAGAAATCATCTACACTCATCGGCACCCCATTTACTTGTTGCAAAATTACCCGGATATCATTGGTGTCTTTTATCAATGAAACTGTTGTTTCTTCGTAACCTTTTCCGGTTACTACCACCGATTCTTTTTCACCATGCCACAATGCTTGCAGTTCATGATCCGAAACATGATCTTCTTCCATCAACAAGGCAACCTTTAAATGTATTTTCTCAGAAATTCTCGCCTCCATTGTCTCCACTTCTTCAAAAGACTCTTCTATCAATCCTGCCCAAACCACGAAATGGTAAGTTCCGGGTTCCAAATCCACTTCCATATAATAGTTATTGTTTGCCAAAGCAGCTCCCTGATCGGTAACTTTTCTCACAAAGCACTCATCTTCATCAAAAATATATAAGTCTACCCGATGTACCTGCGAATGAAAAGCATCGGCAAACTCCATATTATAATCATATCTATAATAGATGCGCAGACCACTTCCACAGTCATCACCATTGTTATCATCTTTAATACATCCTGCTAATAGAGTAGCTAAAAGAAGCATTAACAGAAAATTAATTTTATTGAATGGGCGGATAAAAAACCTTTTGTCCATTTCCGAATATTTTTAATAAAGAGTATATACTCTTTTGAGTTGGTTTTACTTAACTTTATGGCTTAAAATGCTCTCACTTTTATAGCAGTTTTTTCCATATAAGATGTATTTAGAGGAGAGGAAAAATCCTCTTCTCTAAATACAAAACATGATTTTCTTAGAACTGGATATTGTTGTATCTCACAACCCATGGCAACACGGTAATTTCTACCATCAGATATGCATCTTCATCTTCGTCCGGATCCGGATCTTCAGGGTCTGGATCTTCCGGTCCACCCGGTACCCATGGTTCACCAATGGAAAGTATGCGGGTTACTTCAAGGTAGTATACATTATTACGCACTACACCAAACTCCATTCTACCCAAGAATACATCTTCCTGATCCCAATGCTTGATAGGCCAGTTGTAATAACATTCACCATTATAGTAACACCTGATTCCTTTATCCAACAATTTTATATTGAGCTCCTGTACTAAATTAGAATAGTTACCCGTGCTGGTATAAGCATCTTCTACATCTTCTTCGGTAAATACTTCACCTAATGCATCGGTAGAAGCCGGATAATCTTCATTATATACGGTTCGCAAATCAGAATATGAAGTAAATATTCTGTTTTTGTAAGTATAGAAAGTTGCAGCAGTTCCTCCGTCAAGTTCCAGAGATGCTTTATATACCACCGAAGTTGTTTTATCAATATACTGTTCATTACTAATCATGGTATTTTCCAGTGAATAAGTAATTTCAGAAGCAGTAGTAAACGGCTTACTTATTTCCTGATTTCCCAGGATAAAGAAGTCATTACCATAATAAGGAGCAGCCGGAGCATATGCCAGATATTCGGAAGAGATAAAGTTAGGGTCTACCACATAACTACCTGCCACTGCATTCGCATCATTTCTGGTCTGAACTGATTTTAGCAGGTATGACCTTTTGTTCAGGAAATTATAGTCATAATTTTCGAAAGTAGCTGTGATAGAATTCAGGTTCTGCGAATTTTCTACTGTAAATGTCGCTTTGGTGGTTCTTTCTACCAATTTAGCTACTGCCCTTTCTACGTTTACAGTTACAATAGTAGGATTACTACTTGTTCCATCAATTGTGTAAACTTGTGGAGTATCGGCATTTCCCATCAGGAAATTATCGTCTTTAGCCAACGAAACGGTTAAATCAGAAGAAGTAAGCCGGGGCATTTCAACCGGTGAACCATCTACGGTATTGCCTACAGCATAAGTACTGGCAACATCTGCGGTGGGGTTTAAGAACACATATACACTCGCATCTCCTTTGGTTACCAACTTGGCCTGCTTACTGGCATACATCCTGTAAGTAGGTGTAGTACCAATGTTATCATCGTCTACAGAAGAGTTTCCATCCGGAGCAAACTCATCGGCAGTATAAGTAACATAATCAGTTACCACGTTTGTTGCATCACTTACTACCACAACTGCCACGTTCTGGAAATTCTGTTCCACACTCAAACCGGTTTGATATCCATCACCGTCTTCATCACTTGTGGTAGGTTCTCCTGCTCTGGCATCGGAAGATGCAGGAAACGCCAATTTCAGGTTAAAATAAGCCTCTTCCTGTTTGTCACCAGGATTTGAACCATCATTATCCTTGTCTGTACAAGAAAAGATGATTAAAGGGAACAATCCCAACAAAAGTAATCTGTTTAATTTCATACTATTCATTCATTAATTGTTAAAATGGTAATACCAATTTTTATAGTTAAACATCATTCTGAATCTTACCAAAGACACCATTAACCAAATAAACCACAATTCTTTGTATCATTTACCTCAGGAATTAAACCTGAAATAGAATGCTAAAAGAAATTGATTTATGTTTCGTTGCATCCATAAAATGCATATGGAGTAGACAAAAAGAGACAACTATTTATAGAAATTTATATTAATTTTATAGACAATCTCACGTTTGTTAGCTCCATAAAATGGTTACGCTGTTATAACAACCATTTTTTTTTTAAGTTGAACCATAATTTGAAGTTTAACATACCTAAAAAATAGATAAACTATAGATTTCTTGTTGGAGAAGCCAACACAAACACACACAAATTTGAGTCTTATTTAAATATCCTATTACCTCTTTGAATAGAAGAATTTCGTGTTCAAACATACGCCATTTAGCAAAACACAAATAGATTTGACAGTAAAGTACATCTCCCCGGAAAAAACCTCTTATCTTTTAAAGTAATACCTGAAATCCTACCTTATTTTTGGGCTGTTTCCAGGACTGATAAACCTCTATTTTTAACTTTACTTTATTTTAAAAAAGAGTATTCGGAAAGATTATTTTATGCTTTTTAATAATCAAGATGTATACATGCGGGTTTTATAATCACTTTTTGAATTCACAAGAAGAACAGTTTTTTATAGTTGAATAATCTGTTTCTTTACCTGCAAGACAACTTACTATGTATAGAACTTATTTTATGTATCAAATAACTCTCTTTACTATATACATCAGGATACAGAAAAGAAACAAATACCCTTCGTTGTTTCTATGTTCATTACATAACAATAAGCATTATATAGGTCTTGTTAATTTCGGGTTATCCTTTTGAGGGAAAACAATTTATTTATATTTTCACAACTAAGAAGAGATACAAAACGTTATGTATAAACAAAACCCTGATTCAAATGAAAACAACGAGTTTACAGCTATTTATACTCACTGCCCTGTCTTTTCTTCCAGTTCTTGTTCAGGCACAATCTTTCCGCTTTGATACGATTCCCGCTACAAAATCTAACTCAGAGCGAAGCTACCAATTTGAACGAACTGAAAACAGGCAGAATAATCAGACTACTTCTCAAAACAGGTCCTTACAAGTAGAACCTGCAACAGAAACAGAAAAAAAACAAAGCTTTGATCCCAACCGACTTGTATTCGGAGGTTCATTTGGTCTCTCCTTCGGAGACTATACCACCGTCAATATTTCCCCTCAACTGGGATATGCCATTACAGATAAGTTTGTAGCAGGTGGTGGAGTGAGTTATAACTATTACAGATACTCACATCATGACCTATCGCTTCACTATTGGGGAATGAATGTATATGCGCGCTACCATCCGTTACGATACATCAGTTTGCAGTTACAGCCTGAAATCTATGGAATATCCGGCAAACGACGCGGGAGTTCCATAGATACCCGTGCTGTTCCGGTGGTACTGGTAGGAGTTGGAGGTATTTTGCCCGTAGGTTACAGAAGTGGTTTAAGTATTATGCTTTACTACGATTTAGTTCAGGATGATTGGAGTCCGTATGAAGACCAACTGTTCTTCACCTTCGGATATACATTTCGTTTTTAAGGGTCAGAAATCTGGCTGGCAACCAATCCGGTAGTTTCTTCTTTATTGGCATATGCCGATAAAAAAAGAGATAAAGCCCCATCACCGGTAATATTGCAGGCTGTACCAAAACTATCCTGCAAAGCAAATATAGTCAACATTAAAGCAGTACCCGTTTCATCAAAACCCAATACAGATGTAATTAATCCCAAAGATGCCATAACAGTACCTCCGGGCACTCCCGGAGCTCCGATAGCAAAGATACCTAACAGTAAAACAAATAATACCATGGAAGAGACAGCAGGAAGACTGCCGTATACTATTTGTGAAACAGCCATCACAAAAAAGACTTCTGTAAGTACAGAACCACATAAATGAATATTGGCAAAAAGAGGAATGGAAAAGTCGGTTATGTCACTACGCAAAACACTACTTTTCTTAGCAGATTTCAAAGCTACCCCCAACGTAGCAGCCGATGACATAGTTCCAAGTGCCGTCATATAAGTCGGGCCATAATGCTTTAAAACACTCCATGGATTTTTCCCGGCATATATTCCTGCCGAAAGATAAAGAAATCCTAACCATATAACGTGACTAACCAAAACAATAGCTATTACTTTGAAAAAAACAGGCAAATGGTGAGTTAATACACCTTCATAGCTCAATACACAAAAATTAGTAGCTATAAAAAAAGGTAATACCGGTAGCAAAACCTTATTAACTGTAACCAGGACTATTTTTTGAAAATCAATCAGAAGTTTCTCAAACAACTCAGACCGGGTACGGATTACCGATATTCCTATCAATAAAGAAAAGGCCAAAGCAGACATAACCGGCATCACAGGAGGAATATCGAGTTGAAACAACAATTCAGGCAATGATTGAGTTTGCTCTATACCGGAATGAACGTACCAACCCGGAAGAAATACATATCCCAGCAACATAGCAAAGCCGGCACTCCCAACCGAAGAGAAATAGGCCAACAGCAAAGCCAGTGAAAGCATAGACGAAGCATTATTTTTAAGCTGTATAATAGAAGGGGCAACAAAACCGATTATAATCAGTGGCACCATAAAAAAGATAAGCTGTCCCAATACATGCTTTACAGCAAGAATAATTCCTATTGCATTTTCAGATAAGAAAAGACCAAGAATGATTCCGGCCACAACTCCTATAAAAAGCCTTACCGTTAAGTTTGATATTATTTTTTTCAACATACCTATATTCAATGAACTACTTTTAACTTTGTAAAACCGATATCCTACTTCATCAATCAGGATATCATAAAAATAATGCAAAAGTATAGGATGTAAGAGAACTCCTAAATCCCACAAACGTGGTATTTTCAGTTTACTTTATGACGGCTTTTATACAACTCCCGTTCCTATAAAAATGAAAGAAAAACAGCTGTTATTGCCAACCTTTTCTTTAAAACCTACATTAGCTTATCCAAAAAAAATCGTTTCATGCAACAAGCAATTTTAATTCTGTCAGAAGATAAATTTTCATTTTAC
>Ga0192240_10296_pt1 | contig 22797 bp, 21 predicted proteins | sample Koala_Koa27_H3_FD_131237 | JGI IMG/M metagenome (GOLD analysis project Ga0192240, IMG submission 131237) | Enriched cells from koala feces incubated with labeled cellulose particles, San Francisco Zoo, California, United States - Koala_Koa2-7_H3 ...
ACATACATCGTACAGATCCGGTGATGCAAAACCGCTGTCGCCCCTGAGTGCAACCAGCATTTCGGGGAAGCGCTCACGGTATTCTTTCAGGAGAGGCTGCATAAATTCTGCGGCCCCATTGCTGCAATACTTGGTTCCATCGCGGAGTTCTGCTTTCAGCAGGTCACCGGTCAGCCCGTCATAACAAAGCAATGGGTGATATCCGTGTGACTGGTAATGGTAGTTAAAAGCTTCGCCTTCCTGCTGCCCATAAGTATCGAGCAGGGTGGAATCTATATCAAACAGGATGTATTCCGGCGGGCAGATGGAATATATGATATCCCTCATCTTTCTGGCGATGGCAGTGAACTGGCTGAGTGTTGCCTCATCCATCCGGTTATAAAACCGGGAAAGCGTGGGTTGGGATGCAAGTGCTTCCTTACCCAAAATGGTCTTGAAAACAGGCTCATTTGTTAATTCATCCGCACAGTCATCTTCCCCATAGGAAGCGATGATCTGGTAGATTGCCTGCATAAGATTTGCGGCATCCGTATGCCGCCGGAATAATGCCGGGTCTGTAGTATGGAACAGCTGGCTTACTACTTTGGTAAAACCGATCCTGGACGCAAAGTCCCGGATCAGGAGCAATCCGGCATCTGACGAAAGGTCGCCGCCGGTAAAACTTATTTTCACAGATTTGTTGCAATTTAGTGTGGTCTCGGTTAAACTATGCATAGGGTCTCTCCTTTGTAATGTTTTTGGTTTTGTTCACCTAACATTGTAACAAAGTTGAGGCTCTTTTTCTATGCCAATATCTTTCACTTGGTAAGTGAAAGCGCCAATACACAAAGAAATCAGTAACTACGCGGGTTTTTCGCCGCAACGGCGTAATCTCGCGAATAATTCAGGATAAATATTTCTTTCGCGAAAATATTATCGTCCTCAAACCTAAGATTCCAAATTGGAAGCTCAAGTTACAATCACATTTTTTCATGTGTCGTACTAATTATATCAATCAGGCACGCCCGCTTCAATCTATAAATTTCAAAAAAGCATAATTATTTACTAAAAGGAATCCGTTCCGACGATACGCCGGACAGATTCCCTTTCTCATTTCACTGTTATAACTCATTTCTACCAGTAACCGCAGCACTGCATTTTCACTTGGCAGTATACTCTCTCCTATTCTACCTGCCGCAAATATCTGGTGTTTTCACAACTTTATTCAAAACCACTTCTTCCTTCTATGTAATCCCTCTCACCCTCTCTGATGCAGATACTTCTCCCTCGTCGCCATCCCGCCCCGGATATGCCGCTCGGATTTATTCACATCCAGCACCTTCCGAACCTCCTTTGCCAGGGCAGGGTTGATTGTCTTTATTCTTTCTGAACAGTCCTTATGCGCCGTCGACTTGCTGATTCCAAACTGCTTCGCCGCCTGCCGCACCGTAGCATTATAATCTATAATATACTGGGTTATTTTAATCGCCCGTTCTTCGATATAACTTTTCAAAAAAATCCCCGCAGACATTCACTCTTACATCAATGTATGCGGGTCACATCATTTTTATACGCAATCTGCTATCACACAAAATCGCTGCTCTTCCGGTGTGAGCAGTCCATAAAAAGTCTCCGCCTCTTTTCCGGCAAAGATCACTTTTCCCGTATCCCCTTTCGCCTCCGTGAAAAATTCTCTGTACCACCTCAGCAGTTTCTCCGGGGAATGCGCATCCGTTATCACAAAATAATTTACGCAGTCTGTATCTTCCGCCTGCATGGCAACCGCTTCGTACCGGGGCAGTTCGCGCAGATACACATAGCGTTCCTTCCGGCTGGTTTCTTTCTGAAACAGCTGAAGGATCTCCTCCTTTTCCAGATTGCGAAAACGGTTCGGGCGCTCCCGATTTTCTTTCCATTTTTTGCGGAATTCTGTCGGCGTCATCCCGTACCACCGTTTGAAATATTTATAATAATACTTGCTGTCAGAAAAACCGCAGCGTTCCGCGATGTCGATCACATTGACATCAGAGAGGACAAGCAGGTCCTCCGACTGCCAGCAGCGGATATTATTGATTCCCTCCTGCAGGCCGGAGCCTAAGAAAGCCCGGAAAATACGATTCAAGTATTCCTGGGAATAGTACATATGATTGATCACATACTGCAGACAGTCACGCCTCCAGTAGTTTTCATTAATGAGCTTGTAAGTCTCACTGTATACCTGCTCTTTCGTTTTTCGAAGCGGATTGTCATTGTCCAGAAGAAAGTCCGAGATCGTGAAATAGGCATGGATATATTCGAACATCTGCCGGATAAACTCATCAGAAATAATTTCATCCATCGCGTAACGATAAATGATTTTTTTTATTTTTTTCCGCAGATGCTCAATCTGCGAAAGGTTGCTGCGTTCATCCAGTTCCTCGATAAACACATCACAGACCAGAAGTGTATAACCCTCATAAGGGAAGAACTGCCGCAGCCATTCCAGACTCACAGTGATATAGGCGACCGTGCAGTATTCATTCATCGCCTGCATGGCATGGAATTCCCCCGCGTTGATCAGGACATAGTCGTCCCTGTGCATTCGATGAGTCTCAAAGCTTACCTGATAATCCATCTCTCCGTACATCACATAGATAAACCCGATGACATCGTCATGATTGTGGAAAGTCACGTTATTTACTTTAAATATTTCCACTTCATAATCCCGCATGGAATATCCTCCCACGGTTCTCTATAAAAAATCTCCGGAACGCATCCCCGGCAATACCCACTCTCCCTCAAACATCAGCCGTTCCGCACAAATGGATGAGATATCCTCCGCCGCAATCTCAAAGTAATCCTTATTCAGCACCGCGATGTTTGCCAGCATCCCCGGCTTTAACATTCCGACAGAATCCTCCATACCGACCTGCCTGGCATTTCCGGCAGTATATCCATACAATAAATCCTCCCGGGAGATTCTCTCATCAGCCGGCTGCCGCACTCCACCGCCGACATCTTTATCCATCCGGGTATGGCCGATCTGTATGCCGGCGAATGGGTTTGCCCGGCTGATTTCGCCAATATCTACCACATCGCTGCTGTATCCGACCACAGCGCCGCTTCTGATGATTTCCTGAAAGGAATACATGGAATCAAAGCGTTCTCTGCCGAGATAAAGTATTGCATCTTCCCCGAAGATTCCTCCGCTCCACTGGGGCGACCAGTTGATATGCACACCGAGTCTGGCCGGCCGCTTCCGATCCTCCGGTTTTGTCAGCTCGCAGTGAAGAAAATTAATCCGAATGGTGAGTTTTTCCCCTCTCTCTGATAAAATTTTCTTTGCGTCCTCCACCGCATCCAACCCGGTCCGAAACGCGCGATCGCCAACCATGTGAATCTGAATATTCAGGTTTTCTTCCTGCAGCCGGACAAAAATATCGGCCAGTTCCCCCCGTTCCACCAGCAGCGTCCCCCGAGTTTTTCCCTCCGGGTCATTGGCAAACGGTTCGATCACGGCGCTGGTCCCGATTTCATTTGTCCCATCCAGAAAAAGCTTCATGGTATTTAAGATCACATGCCGGCTCCCGTATTTTTTCTGCCACTCTCTCAACCGGCAAATGCTTTCATCCAGATCACGGATGCCTGTAAACAATGATGTGCCGTGAAAATAAAAATGCAGCTTTCCCGCTTCCTCCAGCGCCCGCATTCCCTGCAGCGTCTTTTCTCCCTCCGTGAGCCCGTCCAGGATACAGGAAACGCCCCAGCCGGACATCATATCCAAAAACGGAAGCATGACGTCTCCTGTGGAGACGTCCGGGGGATACCATCCGATTTTTTCGTACATTTTTTCAATATCATCGTCATAGGCGTGCTCGTATACAATCCCCGTGAGTTCGCCCTTCGCATTTTTCTCGTATACTTTCAGCCCGCCGTGCGTATGATTTTCCCGGGTAATCTCCATCAGCTCCAGCATTTTTGAATTCAGCAGCGCCCGATGGAAGGAGGCGTCGCACAAAAGCACCGGCCGGTCCGGCACGACAGCGTCCAGATACTCTTTCGTCATCCGGGAATCATCCATCAGGACAGTCGGACAGGACTCCACATAGATAAACGCCTGATCCGGATGCGTGTTTGCGTACTGACGAATGTTTTTCTGAATGATTTCCACCGTGTCCGTATTCTCCATTACGTAAAAATAGGTGCTCTGCGCGAGCGAAGAGATATGGATATGGCTGTCGATCAGTGACGGAATGACCATCTTTTTCCCCAGATCAAAGGCTTCAGCGTCCGCAAGGTATTCCGCAGGGACATCGCCGACCCCGGTATAGACGATGTTCTCCCCCTCCGTCACCAGCACATCCTTCCAGAGTGACGATCTGTCCCCCGTCCAGATTTTTCCGTTTTTCAATACTTTATATCGATGCATGTTTCTCCCCTTAGCAGGCTCGCTCATATGGATACTTTCAGCGAATTCCCGACTTCCGTAGACAGCGTTTCAATCATTTCGTAAACGGAATCACCCCTTGTATGCATCAGGGCAATTTCCTCCGTATCCCAGTCCAGATACACAACGCTTCCGACCTCATAGCTTTTTCCCGGCATACGGCCAACGACATCCTGTCCGTTGATCAGTTTCACAACCGCCTCGTACCCGTTTCCCATAAAATGGTAATCTGTCAGGACGCCGCTAACTTTCACATGGTCGCCCTCCGATTCCCGCACACGGATCATCTCCGGGCGGATGCTAATGTACAACATCTCATCCTCCTCAAACTCATTCGTCTGCACGACAAACTGTCCGAATTCCGTCATTATCAGCGCATCCGAACCGGTTTTTTCGCGGATCCACCCCTCAAAGATATTGTGACCGTCGAAAATCTCTGCGACATCTCTGCTCACAGGCGCATAGTACAGTTCCTCCGGCGATCCGATCTGCTCAATTTTGCCGTGATTGATCACAATGACACGCGTACTGATCCTCATGGCTTCCCTGTCGTCTGTAGTACAATAAACAAAGGAAACCCCCAGTTTTTTCTGCAGCTTTGCCATCTCATAAACGATCCTCGTCCGATCATCAGCGTCCAGTTTCTTAAACGGATTGTTGAAGACAACCGCTTCCGGCGATGACATCATCAGATACGCAAGCTCCGTCTTAAATATTTCAAACGGCGCAAGCTCCCGCAGACGTTTTACCCCGATTCCCTCCAGCCTTGTCTGCTCCATGACCCCGGCCACATGTCGTTTATGCATGATTTTACGATCCCCTGAAAGAAAGGCATCCGGCTCACCGTGAGATACATTCTTTTCAACCGATTCCCTGAAAATCAGGTTCCCGGTGTCGTACACGGCGATTTTGCCGGAATCGGACGTGATCTCACAGGCGTCCCCTATGACAGATACAAATTCGTTCTCGTAAATTGTCAGAGGTATTCTGCCTCCGCCGGAGGCGCCTGCCGGTTTTTCATGAATATATAATTCCATTCTATCTCCCTCTACTATATTGTCAGAGTCAAAAGTCATTACAGGATTTTCTCTCCGCGCTCCCCGTTTCGGATCCGGATCACGTCATCCACGGTGGACACAAAAATCTTTCCGTCGCCGACGGTATTCGTACTGATTGTCTCCTGAATATCCGCAATGATATCCTCCAGATCCTCATCCCAGATCACAGACATGATATTGATCTTCGGAAGCAGGTTAATGCTCTCATTCAACTGCGCAAATTCTTCGACGATCCCGCGCTGATGCCCACAGCCCATGATCGCGGAGACGGACAAACCGGAATATTCATATTTCGCAAGGATTTTTTTTACCGGATCCAGATTCTCCGGCCGGGTGATAATTTCTAATTTTTTCATAATGCTGCTCCTTGTATAATTGCAAATATAGTAATGGTATACTATAGTTTCCCCTCACAGCCGTATCTGCTGCCGCTCTTCTTCCGTCAGCGGAAAATGACAGGCCACAAAATGCTCCGGCTCCAGTTCCTTCAGTTCCGGCGTCACCTGATCGCAGACGCCGCGCTTTGCTTTGAAACACCTCTCACAGAAACGGCATCCCTCCGGCACATTGACAGCGCCGGAAGCTGTTCCCTCCAGGACCAGACGGCTGTCCGCCTCCGCCGGGTGCTCTTTCGGCTTTGAGTCCAGAAGCGCCAGCGAATAAGGGTGGAGGACGTTGGAAAACAGCTTGTCCGTCGGCGCGTTTTCCATCACCGCCCCGAGGTACAAGACCAGAACCTTGTCACACACATGCTCGACCACCGTCAATTCATGGGAAATGAACATAATGGTAAGATCCAGTTCATCCCGCAGGTCCATCAGCAGGTTTAAAATCTGCGCCTGCACCGACACGTCAAGCGCCGATACCGCCTCATCAGCGATAATAAATTCCGGGTTCAGGTACAACGCCCGCAAAATCGCAAACCGCTGTAACTGCCCGCCGGAAAGCTCCCGCGGATAGCGGTTGATGATATTTTTCGGTAGATTCACCTGCTCCAGCAATTCTTCCAGCCGCTCCCGCTTTTCCTTCCGGGTTTTATCTTTGATATGCACATTCGCGATCTCCATCACCGCATCACCGAGCCGTTGCCGGGGATTGAAGGATGAAAACGGGTTCTGGAAGACCATCTGCATATTTTTCCGCAGGTTCATCAGCTCCCGCACGGAAATATCGTCAATGCGCTGTCCCTTAAAAGTAATCACACCCTCATTGATGTCCAGCAATTTCAACAGGCATCGGCCCAGCGTGGATTTCCCGGAACCGCTCTCTCCCACAATTCCGTAGATCTCTCCTCTGTGAATATTGAGGCTTACATGATCCACCGCGTGGAGGTACTTTTCCTCCTTTGTTGCCCGATCTTTGCCCAGAAAAAAATATTTTTTAATATTCCGCGCCTCAATGATGATTTCTTTTTCTAACGCCATCCGTCATTCCTCCGTTTTGCCCGCTCTGTCCTGCCTGAAACATGCAGCCAGATGATGTTCCCCCGCTTCCGTCAGCCTTGGGCAGGCCTCCTTACACTTTTCCTCCGCAAACGGACACCGGGGTGCAAACGCGCATCCGCCGATCGTCTCGGAGAGTTTCGGCGGCTCTCCGGGGATTGTCGTCATGCGTTGCCCTCTCCTCCCGTTCGACGGCCGGCTTCTCATCAGGGCTTCCGTATACGGGTGTGCCGGATGGTCAAAAAGTTCTTTCACATCGGCAGTCTCCACAATCTCACCGGCGTACATGACCGATACCCGGTCACAGATTTCAGCTACGACGCCGAGGTTGTGTGTCACGATAATAATCGCCATATTGTATTTTTCACGGATTCGAAGCATCAGATTTAAAATCTGCTTCTGTATCGTCACGTCCAATGCGGTCGTCGGCTCATCCGCGATCAGAAGCTTCGGCCTGCAGGCCATGGCGATCGCGATCATGACTCGCTGAAGCATGCCGCCGCTCATCTCAAACGGATACTGCTGCATCCGCTGCTCCACCGGATCGAGCCCGACCTGCTCCATCAGCACTTTTGCCCTCTCCCACGCCTCCGTCTTGCCGAGCCCCTCCTTTTTTCGGAGCATCTCGGCAATCTGTTTTCCCGCTTTCATGATCGGGTCGAGGGAATTCATCGGGTCCTGGAAAATCATGGAGATTTCCTTTCCCCTCATATCCATAATTTCTTTCCTGTTAAATGTCAGGATATCGCTTCCGTGAAGAAGAATATTTCCGCTGTAAAGGCAGCGGCTCTCATCATGCAGGCGCATGATCGACTTCACCATCATACTCTTTCCGCAACCGCTTTCCCCGACGATCCCGTGAATTTCCCCTTCGTGAATCGTTAAGTCCACGCCGCGCACGGTATGGACAATCCCGCGGGTTGACATCAGATCCATTTTCAGATTCCGTACATCCAGAATTTTTTCATTCATAACCAAACCCGCCTTTCTATTCCGCCCGAAGTCTCTTCAGATACCTTTTGATGGAAGGGACTTTTCTCTGGTCCGGATCCAGATACCGCAAAATTCCGTCGCTTAAAATGTTCAGGGACACGGAAATCAGGACAATCACTACCGCCGGCCCGAGGATCAGATTCGGATAACTGAAAATAGAAGAAAGCGCGTCGCTGAGCATACATCCCCAGTCGGCCTTCGGCGCCTGGACGCCCAGCCCCAGAAAGCTTAAGGATGTCAGCGTCGTGATCGCGTAACCGAAGTTCAGAGCCAGCTCCGCAACCATCGTCGGAATACAGTTCGGCAGGATATGGCGGAAAATAATCCGCCTGTCCGAAAAGCACACCGACCGGCAGGTCTCCACATATCCTTTTGTTTTTTCTGTCAATATTAAAGACCTCGCCAGTTTCGATGTCCCCGGAATATACATGATCGCGATCGCGACGACCGCCACATATCCGCCCCGCCCCAGAATAATGACCAGGATAAACGCCAGAAGGAGCCCGGGAAACGCCAGGATCAGGTCGCAGATCCGCATCCACAGGGTATCAATCCACCCGCCGTAAAACCCGCAGAGCAGTCCCATGGGAATCCCGACGACCATCGCCAGCAGCATAACCAGCAGCGCGTTCAGCAGCGACGTCCTGCCGCCATAGAGGAGGCGCGTGAACTGATCCCGCCCCAGATCATCGGTGCCGAGCAGATGCGCGGCGCTCGGCCTCAGATGTATATTCATCAGATCCACGGCGTCGGGATCATATTTGGTGAGCACCGGCGCCAGCAGAGACATCAGGATAATGGCAACCAGTATCACTAGCGTCACGATCATCGGTATTGTAAAAATTTCACGGAATTTACTTTTCTTCATATCACTACCGCCTTGTGATTCGAGGGTCTACGATGGAATAAATGATGTCCACCAGGAAACTGATCAGCAGGAAGATGCCGAGCATGATCAGCGTAAGGAACTGCACTAACGGGTAATTATAGGTCTGGACCGCGTCCACCAGGCAGCTGCCGATCCCGGGCAGCGTGAACACTTCCTCGATCATCACCGTCCCGGAAATCATCAGGCCTACCGTCAGGGAAACCGTTGTCAGAACCGGCAGACATCCGTTGTGGAAGGCATGCGTGATAATCACATTCAGCCGCCCCATGCCTTTCGCCTCCGCCGCGGTCACATACTCCGATTTCAGCTGCTCAATCATGCTGCTGCGGGTAATCCGTGCAAAAGACGCCAGAATCCCTGCCGCCAGCACAACGGACGGCACCGAGATTCGCGCAAAATATTCCGACAGGTTGGAGTACGTCCCTATAATCTGATAGCCGGGAGCCGCAATTGTAATGAACACAAGAACAATCAAGCCCGCCAGAAAACTTGGTATGGAGGTCAGGATCAGCAAGACCGTCGAAAGCAGCGTATCCGTCCGGCTGTTCCTCTTTACCGCACACAGAATGCCCAGCGGCAACGCTATGACAATACTGATGACCATGCTCAGGATCACCAGCCCCGCCGTAATCGGGATTTTAGAGGCGACAATCTCCTTTACATCCGTCTTTGTCTCATAATCCACGCCGAAATCTCCATGCAGAGCGTCGCCCAGCCAGAGAAAATACCGCTGTACAACCGGCTTGTCCAGGTTATATTCCTCTGTCAGCGCAATCCGGTTTTCCTCTGTCATCCGCTTCGCGGAACCCACCAAAGACACCTCGTCGATATTGTTCAGCCGCATGGCCACAAATATGAGAAAAGATGCCAGAAACATGATAAAAACCATGATCAGAAATTTTTTCAGTATGTAGAGCAGATTGTTCTTCAAGTCATCCCCTCCTGTCAAAAACCTGTTTTAAGTTCCCAGTCCCCTTACCTGTGCGAAGCCGGGCAACGCTTATCCGATGACTTTTTTTCCTTTAAAGTACACGGATTCCGGACGGATAAATTCGTAATCATAGACATCCGTCTCGGAAATCGCGCCGGGAAGAATCACAAAATCCGCGGATTTTCCTGCCTCCAGGCTCCCGGCGATATCCTCGTAAAACATTTCATAAGCTCCGTTGATCGTATAGCTGGCCAGCATCCCGGCAAAATCGACCCGGCACTCCTCCCCGCCGCGGACATACTCATGATATCCCGCATAATCCGGATGCGTCTTCGGCACCTGCCGCGTCATGCCGATCTGTATCCCCTGATAGGGATTTAAAATAGGGACAATCGGGAAATCCGTGCCGGATGCCAGACGGACGCCCCGGCGATATAATTTCCCGTACGGATAGCCTTCATAGATACGCCGCTCTCCCATCAGAAAAATATTTCCCTGCTCGGAGCTGTCAAAAATGCCCCAGCAGGGCTGGACGGATCCGATCACATGCAGCGCCGCCATCCGATCCATATCCGAATCGCTGATGTTCATAACGTGGGCGATGGCGTGGCGATGATTGGCACCTGGATTTTGTTCCCTCGCATACTCCATCGCGTCCAGCGTATCTCTTGCCGCCCCGTCGCCCATCGCGTGTACATGAATCTGGAACCCCTCCCGGTCAAGCGCGGCAAACAACGCTTTTAATTTTTCGGGTCTCCACTGGGGAACGCCGCAGTAATCCGGCGCGTAACCCGCTTTTGCAAGCGCCTCCGCCTCAAACGGTTCCCGCATGTAAAACATAAATTCCACGCCGTCCTCAAAGAATTTCGCGGTGGGGACATGGTACATATCCCCAACCGTATCCGCACCGCTGCGTTTTCGTGCAATCACCTCTTTAAGAATCTCGTCCGGCCGATCCGGCGTAAAGGAATAGACGCCGCTGACTCTGATTTTCAATTCTCCGGAAAGCGCCAGCTCGCGGTACGCCTCCATGGCGTTCGGCGTCGCCAGCGCGTCGCAGATCATGGTAATGCCCATGGGCAGCGCAAACATATTCTGAAACTGCAGAATGCTCTCCTTATACTCCTCCACGGTGTGGTCGGCCTCCGGCAAAATCTCTTTGATGTAATTTACCGCGGAGATTTCCTGGAAAATGCCCGTCGGCATCCCTTCTTCATCGCGGTAAACCACGCCGTCCTTAATATCCGGGAAATTCTTCCCGATACCGGCTCTCTCCAACGCGCACGTGTTCAGCCAGATATAATGCTGACACACGGAGCGGAGCACCACCGGAACCTCAGAACACACGGCGTCGAGATCTTTCGCGGTCGGGAATCCCTCCGCGCTGTTGCAGAATACAACGGGATTCCACCCGGTCAGCCGTATCCCTCTGGAAATATCCTCCGTCTCCATAAACTTCCGTATCGTATCCTGCACGATCGCGATTACTTCGTCCCTGCTGTGCTCCTCTTCCACCGTCGCGTAGAGATTATATTTCCCGAGAATCTCCCGCGTGCTGGAAGCGTGAAGGTGCGCGTCGCAAAGTCCCGGAAGTACGGTTTTTCCATGAAGGTCAATCCTCTCCGTCTCCGAATCTGCGTATTGCTCCATCTCCTCTGAGGTGCCGGCCGCCAGGATTTTCTCTCCCTGTACAGCCAGCGCCTCATATGCAAGCAGGGTGCCGTTTTGATCACAGGTTTTTATATCGCCGTTTTTTAAGATCAGTGATGCTCTCTCCATCATACAGCCCCTTTCCGATATTTCTTGTTATTCCGCCAGTTCAATTTCCGCGAAAGATAAATTGCTGACCCACGATGCGGAGAAATTCTCGTAGACAAACCGATTGTTCAGCGCAAGTGTGGCGTTCTTATATCCGACGATCAAGTACGGAACATCCTCCATGATCAGGCTGCACATCTCCGTGACGGCATCCGCTTTCTCGCTCTCATCCACGGCTGCTTTTGCCGTTGCTGCCAGTTCATCCACCGCTGTGTTGGAGTAGCACGCGATATTGCAGCCGCCCATCCCGCAGTTTTCGGTAGTCACCAGCGGCTCATAGAAATCCAGCGGCTCATTGTAACTGGATGACCAGAGGCATACAAACATGTCGTAGGTTCGATATCCATCCTCATCCGTAGAAAATCCGTAGCTTGCGGCAACGGCCTCTTCCGCTGTCTGCTGCACCACCTCGACCTCGATGTTTAAAACTTTCAGCGCATCCTGGATGGCAATGCACATATTGTAGCTGGCCGAATCGCCCCAACACATAATATTGCAGGAAAATCCGTCCGGATAATCAGACTGCGCAAGATATTCTGCCGCAGCTTCCGCATTATACTCATATCCGGTCGTCTCGGCAGCCAGTTCGCTAAGTCCGTCTTCCGCATACCCGTAAGAGCCCGGAGACACGAACAGATTCGCCGCTTCCAGGTAATATCCGGCTCCATACTGGCTTTCCATCAGTGTCGAGGTGTCCAGCATGGCGGAAACCGCTTTTCGGACATTCACATCGGAAAACGGTCCGGTTTCTGTGTTAAAACATACCAGCTGCGTCGCTGTTGTGCGGTCCTCCACAATATCCAGCGTTACATTGTCAAGCGCCGTAATATCGCCGTTCATGCCGGAATCCGGCTCAATCCAGAAATCCACCTGGCCGGATTTGAGCGCCAGCAGCAGAGAACTGGTATCGGAGAAATACATTACCTCAACTTCATCAATATCCACGTCATCAATCCCGTCATAATACTCATTCTTTACAAGCGTTGTGCTCACGCCCTGATCCCACGTTACCAGCTGATATGCGCCGCTTCCGATCACGCCGCCCTCCGCGGTGCCAAACGCCTCTCCGGCTTCCTCATAAGCTGCCTTGCTGAATACATAACAGTAGGTAAGGCTGATATCAAATGTAGAATTCGCCTCTGAGAGCGTGACGGTCACCTCATATGTATCCGTCACTTCCACCGACGCCACACTTGCATAAAGAGCCGCGTAGGTGGAACCGGTCTCCGGATCCATCAGATGCTCCATGGAAAATGCCACATCCTCAGCGGTAAGCTCGGTGCCGTCGGAAAAAAGCACGCCTTCTTTTACCGTCAGAATATAGGTAATATTATCTTCCGTTTCACAGGAAACAAGCCCATCCACGACATTTCCGTCCGCATCAACGTCAAGAATCTGGTCGCAGATCTGTGTCGTCACCTGATAGGAACCGAAATCTGAGATCAGCGCCGGGTCGAGGCTGGACTGCTCCACCACCGCCCCAACTGTCAGTTTCGCGGTTCCGTCTGCCGCGGACTCCTCGGACTCCGCCTCTGATGTAGCTGCCACAGATGAAGAATCACTGCCCGTATCGGTATTGCTGCAGCCCCACAGGGCGGTTGCGCATACCGCAATCAATGTCATTGCCAGAATTCGCTTTTTCATCTAATCATTCCTCCTGTCTTTCCGTTCAGCCTTATTCGCTGACATTTTCATAACTACAGACTTCTGATCGTTTTTTCGTTTTCTCAAAAGTATCTGTTCAACCGGTATGCCAGATACTTTTGATGCTATCGATTTTAGCATCCGGTTCTTTCAAAAACGATGACAAAGGGCGAACGGATTGTTGACGTTTTACAAAAAAGAAGTCACTGAGTTAACAGTGACTTCCTTGTCGTTTTCTCTTCTTCTCGTTACTATTTATTCAGGTAGTCCGACATCTCCCCCGCGGCTAAAACCCCGGAACCAAGCGCCAGCCCGACGCTGGCTCCCTCATTGTCGTAATACGGAACACTGTACATGCTCCCGATATCGTTTCCCGCAGCATACAGCCCGGGGATCGGCTCATTGTCCGCCTTTAGCGCACGCAGGCGGCTGTCTGTCTTCAACCCTCCCAGTGTACACCATCCGCTGGGTATGTATTCAAACGCGTAAAAAGGCGGAACTGCCACCGGTTTTAAAAAGCAGGCGTCCTTGCCAAACTCCCTATCCGCACCATCTGTACAGTACTGATTATACTTCTCAACCGTCTCTTTCAGGTGACGGAGTCCGAAATAATCAGCCAGTTCATCCAGCGTATTCGACCGGCAGGCCCAGCCCTCCGCAATCGCTTCTTTGAGATGCGACGCCTGGTTTGTTTCACTGGGATTGTAATAATCTGCTGCTTCTGCGGAAATCCACTCTTTCGGAAATCCCAGATGAGAACGAATGCCCTCCGTATAACATGCATTATAATAAGACGAATCCAGGATCACATATGCCTTCCCGACCCGGACCAGCGCCTCCCCGCCAACCGCCAGGGGATATCGGGCAATTCTCCCCTCGTCAATAAAACGTTCCCCGTTCCGATCCACAAAAAGACCGCCAAACAGCCAGTACCCGTAGTGCTCATTCCTGTTTTTCCACGCGGCGGTAAACGGCCATCCCTCCGTAGCTGCGGACACCGCGCCGCACTCATTTCCGGCGACTGTAAAATTACGGTCCAGCGCACCGCCGGCCGCCTGAACCATACGGATTCCGCCGCCGTCACTCAACGTATTGCCCAGTGCAAACACCTTCGTATTAAAATGCTCCATCTGCATCTTGCTGCTGCCTAAGAATCCTCCCGTACATACCAGGACGCTTCGGGTTCGGATAAAAACTTCTTCTCCGGTTCTCCTTAAGGCTTTCAGACCGACCACGCTGCCCGTCTCTGACAAGACAATTTCCTTTCCCTCTGTTTTATGCAGAAAAATGCCTCTGTTTTTCTCCACGGAATCCACAATCGGCCGCGTTCGGTTTGCCCCGCTCACATCGAAAAAATGGCGGCCGCGAAATCCGACCCCGTACGTGTCTTCCATCAGAGACATGCCAATGCCCAGATCAAGCATCGTGTTGACCGCTGTCCCCGTGCAGGCAAGCACATTCCTGAGTAATTTCCCGTTTACACTCCCGCGGGAATATTCATACATATGCCGATACATCCGGTCAAGCGTGACGGCCGCGCCCGCTTCCTCCTGCAGCCTGGTCTCACAGGCCGCCGAGCCTCCGCATCGGGCAAAATTGGAGACGGCAGCAGAAACACCTTTTTCCAGGACGATCACCTTCCTGCCATTCCGGTTCAGGAAATATGCGGCCATCAGACCAGCTGCGCCGGCGCCAACGATCACGGCGTCCGACTCATATTCATCCGGAACGGCAGACATTATTTCATCAGCCGCTTTTTTATCTGTAAATCCGTTTTCATTCGTCGTTGTATATCCCATCATTTTCCTCCCAATGCTCCCGGATTCACATCTCGCCGCTCATCCTCTCCCGGATCCGGGCTCCGGTCGGAGTCCCCGCCAGACCTCCTTTTCCGGTCTCCCGGATATCCTCATGCATGCTCCTGCCGATACTGCGCATCGCGTCGATCACTTCATCCGGCGGTATCTTCGTGCAGATACCCGCCATCGTCATATCGGCGGAAGTCATCGCGTTGACCGCTCCCAACACGTTGCGTTTCACACAGGGCACTTCCACAAGCCCAGCCACCGGGTCACATGCGAGGCCAAGCAGATTTTTCAGCGCAAGAGCCGCTGCATTTGCAATCTTTTCCGCGTTCCCGCCCCGCAGATAAACGACTCCTCCAGCTGCCATCGCGGAAGCGGAGCCGATCTCCGCCTGGCATCCGCCGGCTGCCCCGGACAGAAACGCACGGCTTGCGATCACACCGCCGATGCCTGCCGCGACATACAGCGCTTCCGCCATCGCCTCCTCCGAGTATCCCAGCTCCTCCTGCATCGTCAGGAACACGGCCGGCACCACGCCGCAGGAACCTGCAGTCGGCGCCGCCACAATCCGCTTCATGCACGCATTGGATTCTCCGGTTTTTAACGCTTTTTCCATCACTTTCCCGATAAAATCACCGCAGAGAAGTTTCCTCTCTTTGCGGGCAGCCGCCATCCCTGCGCCATCCGTTCCCACCAGACCGCTGGCGGATTTCAAAGTATCGTCATATTGTTCATCTGCCTGCCGCATTGCCAGATACATCACCCGCATCTGCGAAAAAGATTCCTCCTCCGTGATTGCCCGCTCCCTGCAGTCATCCTCCTGCACGAGCTTCCATAACGGTCTCTTTGTTTTTCTTTCCATCTCACATAACTCTTCCAGGGATGTGTACATATTCGCGCTCCTTTCGTTCACGCTTAGACAAATTATATGTTTCATAATCATCAAATCACCTACTCCGCCAGGCTATAATATGTCACTTTCAGAACTCCTTCCAGGTGTTCCAGCCACTTTACAGACTCCCGGGGAATTTCCTGATCGCACTCCAGAACCATGACCGCATTTCCGCCGCGGCTCTCCCGATAAAGCTGTATTGATGCAATGTTGACGGATTTGTGCGCCAGCATGGATGTTACCTCCGTCACATGTCCCGGCTGATCCAGATTGTGCACGATAAGCGTGGGATACTCGCCGCTGAAATTCACCGTCAGCCCGTCCAGTTCACAGATCAGGATCTGCCCTCCGCCCGTCGATGAGGCCACAATCTCCAGACTCCGCCCCGACACCCCTGTCAGGTTCATTTTTACCGTGTTGGGATGCACGTCCCCAAGGTCAATGCCTGCAAAAGTAAAATCCAGGCCTTTCTCCTTTGCCAAGGCGAAGCTGTACGGAATATCCGGATCATCCACCTCCATACCCAGGAGACCGGCAATCAGCGCTTTATCTGTACCATGCCCCTTCCCGGTCGCCAGAAACGAGCCGTGGAAACAGATCTCCGCATTCGCAATCTTCTCCGCCAGAAGCTTTCGGCTGGCCCGCCCGATTTTTACCGCGCCCGCCGTGTGTGAACTCGACGGTCCCACCATCACCGGCCCTATAATATCTAACAGGTTCATTTTTTCCTCCGTGTATTTCTATTTTTCGTAACTGTTCCGTCCCTTTGCAATTACTATTTTTCAAAATAATCCGTTGTTTATACGTATTCTACAGAAAAACTGTTACGCATAAAAAAGTGTCGCCACGCGACACTTCGCGCGTGAGCGGTTGCACAGCAAAAACTTCCTATCCGCGAGCTGTGCATCCTCACGGAGTGTTTTTTATCATAGGAAAGTCGGCGCTTTAATGCTTTACAACAACAAGGTCTTTCCTATGATAAGAAAAAGAGGCGCAGCCATCACAGGCGCAACCTCTTTGTCCCTACTATTTTATATCAAAACCTCTGTCGTCATCAAGTAACAAATTACCTGAAAATTCACTCAAATAATCCCGAATTATGCCAAGAAATCCTTACAGACCCTCCTGCACAAACTGAATTTCCACTCCGTTCGGATCTTTTACGCAGAAGAATCTGGCATGCGGATTCGGCGAAACCATCTCCCCGGCACATATTCCCCGGTTCCTGAGCTTTTCCCGATAAGCTGCGGCATCCTCCACCTCAAATCCGATCACCAGCCCGCTTCCGGTATACGGCGCTTCCTCGTTTTTCACCAGTTCCACACAGGTCTCACCTGCGGCATTTGACAAAAACACGATCTGGTGCGCCGGGTCGCCGCGCATGTCCCTCTCGATCTGCAGCCCGACAAATTCCTCATAAAAAGCAACCGACTCGTCCAGATGATTTGTCATAATCGTAACATGTGCCATCTTCATAAAAAGCTCCTCCTGTTTCAATATATATTATGGTTAAGGCGACAAAAAGGTATGATACTTCGGATTACAAATGCAGCGGGTACATTTCCCTGCTGTCACATTCTCACAAGATAAATTTCTCTCAGATCATGTCGCGTATCTCACGCATCGCACTCTCTGCAAACTTCTGATTTCCCTCCTCGGAAAAATGCACGCCGTCAAACAGAACCGGAATATCCCACTCTCCCGCACACGTAAAAGCAATCTCCATTTTCGCGGCAAGCCTCCGGTAGCAGTCGTCCAGTTTCTCTGATTCTCTGCACCGCTCATCACTCTCCACCCACTGGCCGCGGCGAAGATGCACCGGAGAAATCAGGCGTAGCTGAATCTTCCCGCTTGCAATCTCCTCACATCCGATCAGCTTTCGCAAAAACCGCTCCATGCGGTCTGTCACTGACTCCGCCGTCATCTGCGGATTGTGGAGCAGATCGTTCGTCCCAAGCATGATCCACAGCCAGACCGGCTTTTCCCCGGCACTCCACTGCTTCAATCGACTGCAGACATACTCAATCTCCGGAAGAAAATACGGCGTACAACGGCCGTTTTTCCCGAAGTTGATCACATCCCAGCCTGTGCGGGCAGTCAGCATCTCCGGCCACCGCTTATCCTCGGTGTAACGCCCGCCCAGAAAAGAACGCGGGTCATAACCGTATGTATTGGAATCTCCATAACAAATAATCGTGCCTGGCATATACTTCGCATTATCCTCCCTGTCTCGTCAATCCCTGCTCAATCCCTGCTTCATGATTACTCTTTCGCACTCACCATATAAAGTCCCATCGCGCAGCGATTTCTAATGGACTTTTCCTCGAAACTGTGAAAGCACTGAACAGTTACGAAATGCTATTCTCTTCCATCCCAGCAGTAAGTGCATAGCTTCTCTTTCTCAATCCCGACCGACTCCAGCATATCATCCAGGCGATGATAGAGCAGAGAAGTAAAATTCAGCTTTTTACAGATCGCGTCCAGCATATTCTGGTACTTCTCTGAGTCCGGATTCGCGTACTCAGCCAGCACCTCGCGGCTCACCTCGCCGCCCTCCAGCTCCTCGATCACCTTTCTTCCGATCAGTTCCAGTTCCGAAGTGGAACGGGAAAAATTCAGATATTTACATCCGAACAGAAGCGGCGGACAGGCCGGGCGAATGTGAACCTCCTTTGCTCCGCTCTCATACAAAAATTCCGTCGTCTCGCGCAGCTGTGTGCCCCGCACAATGGAATCGTCGATCAGAAGCAGTCGCTGTCCGCGGATCAAATCGTGAACCGGAATCAGCTTCATATGCGCGATGAGATTTCGCTGGTTCTGCATCGTCGGCATAAACGAGCGCGGCCAGGTCGGCGTATACTTGATAAACGGCCGGGAAAACGGAATACCGGCTTCATTCGCATACCCGATAGCATGTGCCGTGCCGGAATCAGGGACACCAGCAACCACGTCCACTTCCACATTATCCCTTCTCGCAAGGAGCGTCCCGCAGTGATACCTCATCTTCTCCACACTGACGCCCTCATATGACGCGGACGGATAGCCGTAATATACCCAGAGAAACGTACAGATCTTCATCTTATCGCCCGGCGCGACCAGTGTCTTCACCTGATTTGCGTCAAACACCACGACTTCCCCGGGACCCAGTTCCCGGACATCCTCATATCCGAGATTCAGATAAGAAAAACTCTCAAAACAGGCACAGTAAGCGCCGTCCTTTTTCCCGAGCACCACAGGCGTGCGACCCATCTTATCCCTGGCAGCATAAATGCCTTTCGGCGTCAGGATCAGCATGGAAAGCGAACCGTCCACCGTCTCCTGGGCATAACGGATCCCGTCGATCAGATTATCCTTCTGGTTGATCAGCGCCGCTACCAGCTCGGTGGAATTAATCTCCCCGTTACTCATCTCAAAAAAATGCGTCCGCCCTTTTAATATTTCCTCCACAATGGCATCCGCATTGTTAATCTTGCTGATGGTTGTGATGGCAAATGTGCCGTGATGTGATCGCATCAAAATAGGCTGCGCCTCATAATCCGAGATACAACCGATGCCGAAATTCCCCTCCAGCTCGCCCAGCTCTTTCTCAAACCGCGTCCGAAAGGGAGATCCCTCTATACTGTGGATCGATTTGGTAAATCCCTTTTCTCCGTAAACCGCCATCCCCGCACGCCTCGTCCCCAGGTGCGAATGATAATCCGTACCGAAAAACAAATCAAAAATACAATTTTCCTGCGATGCAACTCCAAAAAAGCCGCCCATAAATGAATCCTCCTGTCCCGCATTTCACCTTAATATGCTGACGCTCCCACCCGGCAGTCCCGACATTTTACCAAACCATTGTTATCCGGGCTTTCGTCCATCTCATCATAATAGATTTCGCTTCAAAAGGAAAGCCCTAAATCACTCAATTTGCTAACCTGCGGGTTATGCCGGAGGCATTGACATGAAAATGGCTTTGCTGGATATGGGAAAAAATCGCTGCGAGCCTGATGTGCAGACTGTGCAGCGATTTTCTTTTGTTTTTACCAATAGTGAGTGCGCCCGTTCTGACTTCTTTAGTTTCAGATCGAACCAGCCCTCATGTGCCCGCCTTAATTTTTTGCTGCTTACCACACCTGCTTTACCGCAGCCTCCACACTAGCAAACGGTCCGGGGATCGTGGACAATCCGCGGTGTTCCCCCAGGTAATCCGAATCAAACGTGATCGCGCTGCCGTCCGGATTCTCAAACCTCTGCTCTGGCTGGAATGCGTATCCAAGCGTATCGCTGGTGATAATGCTGTCTTTGAAATCGCCGAGGAAATCATAGACATTGGTCCGGATCGAGTACTTTCCGTCCTGCTCCACCAGTTCCACGGTCACTTTGTTCTCGTCGTTCATCAGCTTATTTGTCTCATTTTTCCACGCCTTTGCGCCGTTAAAGTAAGCGTTGCCGTCTGACCATACCGGCAGATTTCGTCTTTATGCCTTCCTTTATTGCCGCACAGGACAGCTTCATTTACCAGAAGTATGTTCTTCCAATCGTCTCTTCCTCCTTTCCATATCAGATTTTTTGCAAAGAAATCCCCTGGCAGGCACGGGTTTTATCCCTGATGCAGCAAATCATCTCTGCACAGGACTCCTCCTCCAGGGAACTTCTGACATCTTTCCTTATGCAAAATCTCTGGCTCGAACTATATGAGAACATGGATATCTCTCAAACACGGGAGCAGGATCCGCATTTCTGCGCTTCTCAGGTCAGAGTGCAGCTAATGATGCAATGGAAATATTTCTCCTGCCTTGCGGATATATTCATCAATATCGGTTCCAGGTTCCACGATAATATCGATATCGGTACTCAATCTCCTTGGACGGTCAAGCAACAATATGAGAGCGGTTCCACCTTTAAAACAAAACGGAAGTCCTACCCGCTTAATCGCTTCCAAAAGGCCAAACGCATAAACCACTCTTTCAAGCAGTGTGGGGTCATTCCCTGTTTTCTTGTACAGGTCGTTGATATACTCTGATGTGTACATAGTTCTTGATAGCATCTTACGTTCTTCCTCCCGCATATTTCTTTACCAACTCTGTTTTCCCTCTGCGTCCTGCATACCGATTCAATCTTCTGCGCTCCACCTGATAGCTTTCTATCATGCTCGCATATATGAGGGGAACCTCCGATGGACTAAATGTTGCCGCAATACTTTTTTCTGCCACAATATCAACCAGCAGCTTCTCTGCGGTCATTTCATGCGGCTTCTCATCTGACATCGGAGCCTGACTGGCCAACTCCAAAACAACAATACAGTCTCTCGTCCAATATCTCTCAAATTCATTTTTTCCCGGTTTGTAAAGCACACTTCCGGTATATTCCTGTTGTAATTCATCAAAGATGTAGGAACTCACATCCTTTTCCACCTGCACGTATACTGTGTTCTGCGCTATCTGATGATTCAAAAACTCATTTAGCAGAACACTTTCAAAAATGACAAATGTAAGCTCCGGAAATTTATCTTCCAGCTTTTCTCTGACTTCCATACCTCTGTCAGAATAAACCGGTCTGTACACAGGAAGCTCCTCCTGCTGAACCGTTACATATGCATCGTAATCCACGCGAAAGAGCTGCTGTTCTTTTTGCAGATTGTACAGTGTCCATCGAAACGCACTCTCACTCAAATCTTCTTTTTCGGCACAAAAAATTTGAAACAGTTCTTCGCGAGAGTATATTTTTTTATCCGAAAGATTTCTTAACGCCTGATTCGTCCACACGTGCCTCGCCTCCCTTCAAGCGTTTTGTCAATTTTTTTATTTTTTGACGCAACGCTATTCAAAAAGCAATTGAGCAATAATTAAACTCAATGGCCCTACAATATTTATATTTTGGTGATTACCGTACCGGTCAGCAAAAGCTTATATTTTGCCCTGTCTCCGAGGTGGTGCAAAATAATAATAAAAAAGCCTACAAGCGTTTCGAAAGAACACCTATAGGCCAAGATAGAGAATCATATTATACTGAAGCCAGCCCTTCACAATTTCCTGATTTTTATGTATATACTGATACCACTCATCCTGAATACGAATGGTCGTCTGCATTCCGTTTAGTTCATTAAAATAATACGGAAGCCTCTTCTCCTGGTTGATTCTTTCTGCCAACTTTTTTCAGATACATCCCAGTCTTTGCCTTTCAGCCGATTCATAAACGGTGCCTGCAGTCGATACGGAACGTTTTTGGTCAGAGTACGTTTATGTTTATTAATATCCGACTCCTGACAATTCTTCAAGTATTCTATAAGCACCGATTTTTTCTCGGATGACTTCATACCGCTGCGCTTCTGAATATCATGAACCACTTTCTCCAGCGTATCTCTGGGTCCGAGATTCAGATGATATTCTGTCACCATATACCAGACATCTGCAATCATTTCATCAATCAATTGTTTTACATCCCATTTAAAAATCTGATTGACAACTTAGCAAATATAGCCTAGACTAAATAGCTAGTAGTGATAATCACTAACCGGGCTGGTCGTAAGACCCTGGTCCACCAATTGGCGGGGAATTTCCCCGCTATTTTTTCTACTCTCTCGAATCAGGATTTATTATTCTTTTTTCGTCATCAATGTCACACATTCTGTATGGATCGTCTGGCAAAAATTATCCACCGCTCTAACCCGCTCCAGCCGATATTCCCCCTCACACAGCACTTTCAGATCCCTCGCCAGCGTTGCGGGGTCACAGCTCACATACACAATCCGTTCCGGCGCCATCGCAAGAATCGTCTCCAGCAATCGCCGGTCACACCCTTTCCTCGGCGGATCCACCACGATCACGTCCGCATGGGCCTGTCTTCCCTCGCGTGCCTCTTTCTCGTAAAATTCCGGCAGGATTTCCTCCGCTTTCCCCGCAAAAAACTCTGCGTTATCAACTTCATTTAACTGA
>Ga0192240_10297_pt1 | contig 22655 bp, 19 predicted proteins | sample Koala_Koa27_H3_FD_131237 | JGI IMG/M metagenome (GOLD analysis project Ga0192240, IMG submission 131237) | Enriched cells from koala feces incubated with labeled cellulose particles, San Francisco Zoo, California, United States - Koala_Koa2-7_H3 ...
CTTCATGCGCGAGCGGTTGCGTAGCAATAACTTCCAATCCGCGAGCTGCGCATGCAAAAACCGGGCAAAATAAAATTTTTCTTTATTTGCCCGGTTTTTTATGAAAAGTTAATCCGTTTTACACAATTTCAACCAATTAATATATCGCTCAATCCAGTACCCGTATTTCTCCCGGTATTTCAAAGCCGCGCCAAAGCCATGACTGGCAGAGGGAATCAATAGAGTATCAGATTATTTTTATTCCTCCTGTAATTCCTTTTTGAGTTTTTATATATCTTTTTACAATTTTTCTTTCATTGTGACACACACTTTATAAGATACCCTCTGTCCGGGGTCAAGAAATTTCAGCATCCCCGTCTCACGCATTACATCGCGTCCGTCAGGATAACAGTTTCCGCACTCCAGCCCCAACACGTAATCACGCACGCCCATCATCTTCCACTCGACAAATCCGTCCAGTCTCTGAGGGTTAAAGGAAATCTCCAATCCAATCCCCAGTTTCGGCTGCCAGATAGATGCGCTGCCTGTTTCGCCGGAAAACCTGTGATAGTAACATCTTTCCTGATATCCCGCCTGCGGTTTTTCCATGTGCATCCAGTTTGCAATATCCTCCAGGGCATGTGCATCCCGCGCCGTCACCTCGACAGATGGAATGGTGACTACACTATCCTCGTCCAGCAGAGGATATCCCATATTCATGTGATAAAGAATTTCCAACGGTTCTGTTCTGTCCCCGGTATTCTCAATCTCGTCTTCAATGGTAAAAGAATTCCCGGTTTTTGAGATCTCAATCGTTCTACTTAAAACCATCTTCCTTCCAAAGATTACTTCATCCTTTGTCAGAAAATGCAATCTTATAGCGTCCTCGTCTTCTTCCCAGTAACTGTGCTCACAGGGCTGGTTCGCTATGGAACCGTGCAGCGGCAGCTCCTCTCCTGCATCTACACAGGGGGTTCCGACCGCCTGCAAGCCGCAGGTGGTCAGAAACCCTGCCGTAAATGACTGCAGCCAGTTCGAACCGACCCTGTCGTAATAAACGGGAGCCACGTATCCGCACGGCGAAAGATAACTCATATTCATTCCTTTTAACCTCAGCCTCGTTATATCTCCGTTGCGATCCGGAGATACCGTAAGCGCAAGTCCCCTCCCGTTAGTCGCCTCGTAAATCCGCATGCCATCGCCTTTTCCGCCGATGAGCCTGTGCTCCTCCACTCCCGAAATCTGTGAAGTATGTCCGATATATGGATTCATTCTCTTTTCACCTCCATCAGCCCATCAGAGGGCGGACCGCATGGTACACCTTCTCATAGCGCTCATAAATCCGCATGTACTTCTCATGCATCTCTTTTCTCGGATAGTACGTTTCTTTCTCTTCCACCATATGGCTGGCAGCATCCGACAGGTCCGCAAACACGCCTACAGCTACTCCCGTCAGCATGGCACTCCCCACCGTTCCGGCGTCAACCGTAGACAATGCCGTGACCGGCATATCCAGCACATCCGCTTTCATCTGCATCCACTCTTTCGAATGTGCTCCTCCCCCGGTGGCACACATCTTTGTAAAGCATGCCCCCGATCCATCCAGCGCACGCACATTCAACAGCATTTCATATACAACGCCCTCCATACAGGCACGGTAAATTTCCGCCGCGGTCGTTGCTGTCGTTAAGCCCAGAATCGCCCCTCTGGAACCGGTATCCATATACGGAGTGGCCGCACCCGCAAAATGCGGCAAAACCAGAAAACCGGACGGACGATCCCCACACTGCTCCAGATATTCCTTTTCCAGATACTCATTGACGGAAATCCTCTTTTCGTTTGCCTGATCTCTCTCCTTTTTTGCCAGCGTCTCCGTGCACCACTGGATCAACGCCCCGCCGGTGTAGGAAAAAGCATAAGCCGCATATTTTCCCGGGATCACATAAGGTACGATGGAAAAGTATCCCCTGTACATGGTCTCGATGTCCGGTATGGCATCGAAAATCGGTGTGACACACTCCACCGTCCCCGCACCATCCACTGCAGTGTTAGAATCAAACACACCGGCTCCCACAGCCGCCGCTATCTGGTCATGGCTTACGGATACGATCATGGTGTCCGCAGACAGCCCTGTCTTCCCGGCCGCTTCTTTCTGTATCGCACCGGCTATCGTACCGGCGGGAACCGTCCTGGACATTTTCTCCACGGCAATTCCGGCCGCATCAAATATTTTACGGTTCCAGTCCAGCGTATTGATATCAAAAGCCATGGTTCTTGTGGCCAGAGAAAAGTCGATCTGCCGCTTCCCGGTCAGATGGAAAATTACAAAATCTTCCATCAGGAAAATATATGCCGCACTTTCGTATACATCCGGACAGTGCTTTTTCATCCACATCATCTTTGAGATACTGTACATTTCATGCGGCCTGAGGCCGGTGACTTTCGTGATCTGCTTATCGCCAAAACGATCCGCCAGGTACCTGCACTCTTCGGCTCCTCTGGGATCTGTGTAAAGCATGGCCGTATGGAGCGGTTCACCCGCCTCATCCGTCATGACAAAGGTCTCGCCGAAGCTGGTCACGCCGATTCCCGCGATATCCGGGTACTGCTCCGCCATCTCCGCCAGAACAGCATACACGCCATCCATAATCGTTGAAACATCCACCTCATGGCCGCTCACTTCCCGGCGCACCGGGTAATCCCGGTAGGCTTTGCCGAGATAAGTCCCGTTTTCATCAAAGACCGTACATTTACAGCCGGTTGTCCCGATATCCAGTCCCGCTATTTTTGCCATATCTGCCTCCTGCTTATATCAACACTTAATCATCAATATCTACCCACTCATATCCGAGATAGGTAGTAAACGCCTCCCTGAGCACTTCTTTCATATGACCCACGCCCACGGAAGTGTGATGCTTGAATCCGCCTCTCGCCAGTCTGATCAGCTTGTTCTGCAGATCCGGTATCTCACAGACTCCGCCGCAGCCGAAGAATCCTTCCTCGATGGGATCCTCCGTAAACCGCGCCTCGCTGGCGTACACAATCAGCTTCCCGTCTTTCGTCTGACAGTTGGATATAGTTGTCGGGAACGCCTTAATTCGCCCTTCATTGCATCCCCATCCGGAACCGGGATCATTTTTAGCAAACATCTTGTGCTCCGTCACGGTTCCCTTCGCCGTCATCAGCGACTGTGCCACGGGACCGCAGTGGAAGAGAATCACCTTATCCTCCTCATCACCGTAATTATTATTCCAGTCTAAAACCGCAGTCGGCTCCTCGCTGGCCAGGGACATCGCGTACATTGTGATAGAGGAGCAGAGATCTATCTCACAGGAAGCCACGATCCCTCTGTCGTTGAGTTCGCTGAGCAGGACGCAGGGGCAGACTCTTAAATATGTCTCCAGCTCATTCCAGTAACGCAGCGTGATCACATCCAGATGGTATTCCCGGATATACTCGTCGATGACAACCGATATTTTTGCGAGCGTCTGCTTGTTTTTCTCCGGAACCTGTGTAAAGTCCGTGTAATTCTCCAGCGTCTGAATTTTTTTCACAACGGCATCGTCGTCATCCGCCAGATGCTCCACCTTATAAATCAGCTCTGACAGATCAAAGGATTCCACATTGATGCCGTACTTCTGAAGACCGATCTCGTCAAACCGCACCGTCTTGAACGCCGTCGTCCTGGCCCCGATGCATCCGATGTTGAACCGCTTCATCCCGTTGACCACCCGGCAGACCGCGGCGAAGTCTTTCAGATTCTGTGCAAACGCTTCCGAAAGCGGATGCACAACATGAGGTTTCATCACGGTAAACGGCACCTGATACTGGGTAAACACATCTGTCACGGAAAACTTTCCGCAGAACGCGTCTCTCCGGTGGGCAAAATCCAGTTTCCCTATCTCGTCCGGATACGCCTGCAGCAAAATCGGCACCCCGGCGTCCTGTAGCGCTGTCACTGCTCCGTTCTCGTCCGCAAAAATCGGCATGGAGAAAATCACGCCGTCATACTCCCCCTCGTGCTCCTTCAGCCATTTTGCGTACAGCAGTCCCTCATCCCTGGTCTCAATTCCGCCGTATCTCGTCAGCTCCGCGTCCATCGCAATGTAATGGTATCCGGCGTCCGTCACGGCTTTGATCATATCCTCCCGCGCTCCGTAGATCAACTCTCCCGGCATAAATCCGCGGTTGCAAAATGCCAGCGCAAATGTCATTTCTTTTTTCTCCATTTTAACTGTTCTCCTTCCATTCTCTGTGTTCCGCACACTCTCTATGTGTGAAGATTCTCTTTCCATCCATATTTTTCACTTTGTAAAATTTTTCACCGCTTCAAATCAATCATTCCATGCAGGCTTATCTAAATTTTCCTGCGATTTTTACATACCTGAGAACACCCGCATCGCCTTTTTGACGTCTTCTTTCATCGCTTCCGTTCCCCAGCCGGCCACATCATGGTAATACACCGGTCTGTTTTCCTGCAGGCTCTGAACGATCTGCTCCGCCACACCTTCACCGCCAGCCTTCGACATATAAGTATAATAATTAATCTTTCGGATGCCTTTTTCTATGACCGTCCTGTAATCCTCCGGGCTGACGCCGCTACCTCCATGCATCACAAGGGGAACGTCAACCCGCCTGCGGAGCTCATCCAGCACATTCATATCCAGTTTCGGTTTCGTCAGATACAGGCCGTGTGCGGTGCCGAAAGAACAGGCCAGCGCATCGATTCCCGTCTCTTTCACAAACTGCTCCGCGTCCTTCGGATTAGTATAGATCTTCTCAGGCTGAGCTTCGTTTTCCTCGTCCTGATACCCCATCTCCCGTTTTCCAAGCGTGCCGATTTCTGCTTCCACGGAGGCTCCCGTCTCCTTTGCCATGCGAACCGCGGTACAGGTATTATCCCGGTTCTCCTCATAAGGCAGTGCGGAACCGTCATACATGACAGAGGTAAAACCCAGCTCCAACGCCTCTTCCAGATACTCCAGATGCTCCCCATGATCCAGATGCACGCATACAGGAACCGCAGCATCCCGGGCGCACTGCAGCATGATTTTTCCGATCACACGGAGCGGCATCATGCTCTCGTGCACCTCCGCGTGCATGATAATCACCGGAACATTCAGTTCCTCTGCCGCTCCGATCACCGCCTGAATGCTTTCCAGATTGGGAGTATTAAACGACCCAATCGCTATTTTCTCCTTCTCTGCAATTTCAAGGATCCCTTTTAAATTAACTAACATATCCGTCTCTTCCTTTCGTTCTATTTAACTCTGGATATAGTATAAAAGAAAACCGAGATAGAATATAGTGAAAAACATTTTAAATAATGTAAATTCGTCCAAACTTATTTTATATTTCTCGTCGATGTGCTATCATATGATTAAAGCGACAAAAGGATATGATACTTCAGATTGCTCTGCTATCTGTAATCGAACTTATACACAATATGGAAGATCTCTCATTTTTGTAATCAGGCATATGCTCTGCTGCAATTTACAATTGCTTTCTGTAAAGAGGACCAGTTTATGAGACTTGAATTTGACAGCAACCAGTTACTCCAACTGATGAAGGATTTTCATATACTGACCGGCATCCGCATCGTTCTGTTTGACGATGAATATCAGGAACTGCTCTCCTATCCGGGCAGTGACTGCGCATTCTGCCATCGAATGAAGAACAATCCCTCTGGTCTGAAAAGCTGTCGGGAAAGCGATACGTATTCCTTTCAGAAATGTAATGCCGATCAGCGCCTGATCATTTACCACTGCCACGCCGGATTGATCGAAGCAACCGCCCCGCTGATTGACAATCATATCGTGATCGGATACCTGATGTTCGGGCAGATCTCGGACGCGGAATCAGAAGAAGAGCTGGCAGAAATCCTCTCCCAGGCTTTGGCTTCGGACCATTCCGTTCGGATCGATACCCTTTTATCTGACATTCCTCTGAAAACAAACGAACAGATTCAGGCCGCTGCGAAAATTATGGAAGCGTGCACTTTTTATGTAATACAAAATGAAGCTGTTTTTCTGCGCAGGCAGAATTTTACAAACAATCTGCGTGCTTTTCTGATGGAACATCTCTCGGAAACTATGGATGCGGAAACTATTGCTTCCTATCTCGGTATCAGCCGCAGCAAACTATACATGGCCTGCGATAAATATATCGGGATGGGAATCGCAGAATATGTGCGCAATCTTCGGATGGAAGAGGCAAAGAATCTTCTAAAAACAACCGATTTATCTGTCACAGAAATTGCCGGGCGTATTGGCTTTGAAGATTACAATTACTTTTCCAGAGTATTCAAAAAAAGAGACCGGATACTCTGCAAGGGAGTACCGCGGTCTTTTTCATTAAACTCAACCCTCCTGTTCTAGCACACAAGCTCAAACGGTATCGCCGGAATTCCCGCACGATTATACAGATTCACAGCGAACCAAGGCGTCCGGGCAAATGCGACAGATATTTTCTCTGCTGCATCACGGGAAATTGTGACAATCAGGGTATTATTTTCCACACGGAAATCATAGGGCAATTCTTTGCCGGAAGCATATAATTTTAACGCGTCAACAACATCTCCGGCAACCTGTATCCCCCCGCCTGCATTGTCAAAGGTGATAGTAATCTCCCTTCCGTTTCTTTCAGCAGAGACGGCGCGCGGCGCATCACATAAAATATCTTCCTGATACACATGGCCTCTCGCGAGCAGAGCCAGGCGTTCCCCCACCGTCTTCTTATTTTTCGGGTGAATATCTTTTTCCTCGCCAACATCGGAAATGGAGCAAAGATATACATTCTGCACGAAATCAGCCACCTGTTCCTGACACGCGCGGATAATCGGATAGTGATTACTCTCTGTATCCAGCAGCCATCTGTCAAATCCCGGAAGCTGTACAACGAGAAACGGAAGCGCCGCTTCATCCCAGAGTTCTCTCCAGTCAGCGATCAGACCGGCAAGCATATCCCTGTAGAGGATATTTTTCCCGGGAACATCATCGCTCTCCCCCTGATACCATAAAAATCCCCGGATTGTATATGGCGCAATCGTCTTCAGCATATGCTCATACAGGCTGCCGGGTATATTCTGCGGCTGCAGCATCTCAAAATAATCATTATAGTCGCCGGGCATCTGACTGAAAAACTGCCCGATTTCTTCCGCGGAGCGCGTCTGCGGCATAAAAAATTCACTGAAAGGATCCGCAAACACATTCCCGCGGTCATTCATCGGGTTAGCGGTCTGCTCTTTCCAGTACGCATCCATATCCATCAAGGACACTCTCTTTTCATAATCGGTAATCCACGGCAGTCCGCATTTTCTAACCGTATCCGGATTCATCCAGGCGCAGGCCGTCGTTCCGCCCCAGTTACAGCCTATGATTCCAACGGGAATACCCAGATCCTCGTGGATTGCTTTTTCAAAGTAATACCCAACTGCACTGAAATATTCCAGATTTTCGGCGCTTGCATAGCGCCAGATGTTCTGTCTGCTGTAATCGAAATCTGATATCTGACCGTCATAGCAGACTTCCGGCACATCAAAAAAAACGAATGCGGTTGTTCTGACAATCTTTCAACGCTTCCGCCAGATGCTTTTCATAGCGCATGTGAAATTCCATATTCGATTGTCCGCCCGCAATCCATACCTCACCAACTGCAACATCCCTGCAGATGATACACTCATCCCCCGACCGGATGATCAGCTGCTCTGCCTCCGAAGTGCAAAGCGGCGGCAATGTAAGAATCCACCGGCCACTGGCATCCGTAACCGCATCAGCTTTCTGTCCCTGAATTTCAGCCGTGACTGCTTCTCCCGGCGCATGTGTCCCCCATATAGTAACGGGTTTCTCTCTTTGCAAAACCATTCCATCCTGAAAAATCGCTGCTGCCTGTAACATAATGATCCCCCATAAAATAATTTTTAAATATCTTACCACATACATCCGGGAATTTACAATAATAAACGGCAGTTTCAAAGCACAGTAATGCCTTGCCAAAAACGGCTATCTAAACAAAAATAAGATTTTATGATATACTAAGCGCAAGCAAAAAAAGATCAGCAGGAGAAAAAGATGCTTCACATATTTTCCGACAAAGAGTTTAACCGCAGACTGGCCACCCTGGTGCTTCCGATCACACTGCAGCAGCTCATGCTCGCCGTCGTAAGCGCCTCGGACGCCATCATGCTCAATTTTATCTCCCAGGATAAAATGTCCGCCGTATCCCTCGCCACGCAGATCACATTTGTGGAAAACCTCTTCCTGGCGGCCATGACAATCGGCTTATCCATGCTCGCCGCGCAGTACTGGGGAAAAAAAGACCTGGGAGCGGTGGAACGGATTTTTGCCTATGTGATGAAAATCACAGTCATCATTTCATTCCTGTTTGCTGCCGCCGCGTTTTTCTGCCCGGTAATTCTAATGAGTCTGCTCACCAATGAGCCGCTGCTGATCGAGGGCGGCGCAGAATACCTGCGGATAGTCGCTCCCTCCTACCTGCTGACAGGCATTTCACAAATCTACCTGTGTATATTGAAAAACAGCGGCAGAGCGAAAACAGCAGGTCTGATCAGTTCCGCATGCATGGCCGGCAATATTTTGATGAACCTGATTCTGATCCTGGGATTGTTGGGCTTTCCCCGTCTCGAGATTACCGGCGCCGCCATTTCCACCGATCTTGCAAGGGCTGCGGAAGTTCTCTGGTGCACAGCCATACTATCAAAACAGGACAGCGTCAGACTCCGTGTCAAAAACATCCTGCACACGGACAAAATGCTTTCGCGCGACTTCTGGAAGTACACGACGCCGGTTCTGGGAAATGAAATCGTCTGGGGTGTGGGCTTTACCATGTATTCCGTGATTATGGGACATCTCGGCAGCGACGCGGTCGCCGCGAATTCGATCGCGAATATCGTCAAAAAATCTGGTCTGCTGTCTATGCCTCGGCATCGGCAGCGGCGGAGGTATCCTGATCGGCAACGAGCTCGGCGCCGGAAACCTTCAAAGAGGAAGGGAATATGGCGACCGGCTTTGTATCCTATCGGTTCTCGCCGGGATTTTATCCGGAGCAGTGTTGCTTGCTTTCAGTCCTCTGGTATTGTCGATGACCGCCTTAAGCGACACGGCATCCGGATACCTGAAATGGATGCTTGTCATCTGCTCCTACTATATGATTGGGAAATCGGTCAACAGCACGACCGTGGCAGGAATTTTCTGCGCCGGCGGCGACAGCAGGTTCGGTTTTCTCTGTGACACAATTGTCATGTGGTGTGTTACCGTTCCGCTCGGGCTGATTGCCGCATTTGCTTTCAAACTGCCTGTAATCGCGGTGTACTTCATCGTCAGCCTGGACGAATTCTGCAAGCTTCCCGCGGTATTTATCCACTATAAAAAATACAAGTGGGTAAAAGATCTGACTGACAAAGAAAATTCGTAACTATCCAGGACAGTACTTCCCACTTGCTGCGAAGTGCGTCTGACGATATAAAGCACACAGGAAAAATTCCTGAAAATACCAGGCATAGACATGATAAAAAAATCGTCAAAACACCTTAATCTTACGGTTTTTCATTCACGTCAGCTCATATTTCGCGCGATCCCTATGTACCTGTTCCTCCACCTTATGCCCTCCGCGCCGGTCCAACCGGGTAGCGATGCCGACCCACGCCAGCAGTGGAATGCAGGCATAGATACTCTTCAACTCCCATGCTCTCATGCAAAACCAGCAGTAAACCACTCCCGCATGAAAGCAGAGAAGTGTTCCTCCGAAAAAGCGAAAACGGGCCAGCTGCGCCGGGTCATGGTCACAGAGATATTCCGTCAGACCCGCAAAACACTGTTTCGTATTATTTGTTGAAAAAACTGTGGCACTGTTGTAGCCGGAGGCATTTGTGTAGGCCAGCCACTGTACAGCCGCCGCGAAAAACATGGGATAAAGCGCCAGAACCGAGTCCGTATCGGCCGGAATCTGCGCCAGTATCAGGCAGGCGATGATATCAACCGCCACAGAAAGATAGCGGAAATCCCGCTCCTTAAAGTAACGGGAAATCCAGGTGGCAAAGATAATGCCGCTGATATAAACAGCGGCAGCGCCCAGACGGATGGTAAATTCCTGCCGGGAACCGGTAAGACCCGCCACAAAGAGATAGATCAGATTGGCAGTAGCTGAGGAGCCAAACGTATCGCCCCTGTTTAAAAGCGCATAGACGCCGAAAAAGCCGCCGACCATAGCCATACTGTGATGCGCAACCGTTGCGCGGTGTTCGTGTTTTATCCTATTCATTCCTGTTTTCTCCGCACTCTTTGCACATATTTAAAGCGCCTCCACATCGACGCCCTCAAGCCTCCGGTTCTCAAAAATCCGGGTTTCTCCCCCATCCAGCACGTAAACCCGGTAAATCAGCACGCACATTTTTTCGCCAACCTCCACCGGACGGCGCTCCAGCGAGCGGTTCGCGGTGAGCGCGATTCCGTTCACGTCCAGCGTCAGTTCCAGATAGCTTCCACGGAAAGCAATATCCGTAATCGTGCCTTCCTCCGCGTCGGCAATCAGGCTTTGGAATTTTTCATTATCGCTCTTGAACGCCTCCACAAACTCCGGCCGGATCACCGCAGAGGCTCCCTGCGGAACCTGCTCGAACCCCTTGAAACCGCGGAAATCCGTGTGGACTGCCGAGGTGCCGATAAACTGTGCCACAAAGGGCGTCCGGGGATTTTTATAGATGTCAATGGGGTTCCCTTTCTGCTCCAGCCGCCCCTCATTGATGATGATGATCTCATCCGCGACCTCCACGGCCTCCTCCTGATCGTGTGTGACAAAAATACTGGTAATTCCCACCCGGGCAATCATCTGTTTCAGCCAGACACGAAGCTCCTTGCGCACTTTGGCGTCAATGGCAGCGAAGGGTTCATCGAGGAGCAAAAGCTGCGGCTCCGGCGCCAGCGCACGCGCGAACGCCACCCTCTGCCGCTGACCGCCGGAGAGCTGGTTGGGGTAGCGCTTCTCCATCCCCTCCAGGCCAACCAGTGAGATCAGCTCCGTCACACGCTCCCGGATCTCCTGCCTGCTCTTGTTCTGCACTTTCAGGCCAAAGGCTATATTTTCATAAACTGTCATATAGCGGAAGAGGGCATAATTCTGAAAAACAAACCCGATTCCCCGCTCTCCCGCCGGTACATCATTGACTACTTTTCCCTCGATTACCACATCGCCGGAATCCTGCTGCTCCAGCCCGGCAATCATCCGCAGAATGGTCGTTTTTCCGCTGCCGCTGGGACCGAGGAGAGCCACAAGTTTACCCTGTTCCACGCCAAAATCGATATCCTTTGCCGCCTCGTACGATCCGAAGTTTTTATTGATGTGTTTCATCTCTACATACATGGTTACTATATCCTCCGACGTTGCTATTCGATCACTTTTTCCGATTCCATCCATTTATTCTTCTTCTTTTTTCCCGCGATACTCCACAATCTGCTTCGCGATCAACACTGCGATCGCCATCATCACCAGCAGTGAGGAGACCGCAAAGGCCTGCGTAATGGAATCCGCGCTTCCCGCCATATACAGGGCATCCACCTCCAGAGGCAGTGTAAAGGTCTGTCCCCTGGTCTTCGACACCGCGTAGACCGCACCGAATTCGCCCAGCGCACGCGCCGCACACAGGATAATGCCGTAAAGCAGCACCCACTTAATATGAGGAAACGTAATTTTGCGGAATATGGTAAATCCCTTTGCCCCCATCATGGCGGCCGCTTCCTCCTCCGCGTTTCCCTGTGCCTGCATCACCGGGATCAGCTCCCTGGATACAAAGGGAAATGTCACGAAAATGGTAGCCAGAACCACGCCGGGCACGGAAAATACCAGCGCGATATCGGTGCCCAGGCTGCTGTTGATCCAATCCAGCGCCGGGGTCGCCCATCCCATCCGTCCGAACGTCATGATAAACGCTAGTCCCGCGATGACCGGAGAGATAGAAAACGGAATGTCAATCAGGGTGGACAGTACCTGCCTGCCCCGGAAATCAAATTTCGTGACCAGCCACGAAGCGCAGAGGCCGAAAAATGTATTGACCCCCACCGCAATTCCGGCGGCGATCAGCGTCACACGCAGCGCGGAGATCGTGTTCTCCGCCGTGATCGCGCTCACATAGAGCGCCAGCCCGTCTTTTAAAGACCGGTAAATCACCGCCGCAAGCGGCAGAATCAGCATGATCACAAAAAAGACCGCGCCTATGAGGATCAGGACAACCGGCGTCAGTCCTTTTTGCTCACTGCTGGCCGCCACGGCGCCGCTTTCACTCTCGCCGGCCCGCCTTCCCGCCGCCAATTGGATCATATTGATCACAAACAACAGCAGGAAAGAGACGATCAGAAGCACCAGGGCAATGGCCGCCGCCCCTTCATAATCCACATTTCCGGAGTTCAGCTTCTGCATGATGATATAGGAAACCACCTGCGTCCCCTGCTTCTCACTGTTCCCCGAGATATAAATCACACTGCCGTACTCTCCGATCCCACGCGCGAGCGCCAGGCCGAAACCCGTCAGAAGCGCCGGCGTCAGTTCCGGCAAAATCACACGCCGGAAGGTGTAAAAACGGGTCGCCCCCAGCATGGAGGATGCCTCCTCAAACGATGCCGGCAGCTTCTCCAGCACCGGCTGCAGCGCACGCACAACAAAAGGGATCCCGATAAAAATCAGGGCTATTGTCAGCCCAATCTTTGTATAGGAAACCCGGATACCCACTTTGTCCAGGAGCTGCCCCAGTACCCCCTGGGTGGAATACATCTTGGAAAGTGTGATGCCCGCCACAGCAGTCGGCAGCGCAAAGGGAAGCTCAATCATTCCGTCCAGCAGCCGTTTGCCGGGGAAGTCGTACCGCACCAGAATCCACGCAAGAATCAATCCGAATACACAGTTGATCAGCGCAGCGATCAGAGAACAGAGAATACTGGTGCGAAACGCTTTGACCACGTTCTCCTGCATCAGGATCGCGCAAAAATCCGACCAGCTCAGCTTGAAAGAATACGCGAGTATGGACGCCAGTGGGATCAGAATCAGCAGAGACAGCATGGCTATGGTGATCCCGCCGGTCAGTCCCCGGCCGGGAATCACAGATCTGTGTTTTTTCATGGTAACTACTCCTGTAATCAATATATCTCGTCAAAGATCGCTCCATCCTGGAAGAAATCTTCATAAGCCTGATCCCACCCGCCGAAATCATCGATGGTGCAAAGGTTTACGGAGAGATCAAAGGTATCGGAAAATGTCTCAAGGATCTCCTCGTTGCTCGGGCGGTAATAATTCTCGCCCGCCAGAGTCTGCGCCTCATCGCTGTACAGGTATTCCAGATAAGCCTGCGCCACTTCCCTCGTCCCGTTGTCGTCTACATTCTCATCCACAACAGCTACAGAGGGCTCCGCCTTGATGCTGACGCTCGGCGTCACAATCTCATACTCGCCGGGATACTCCTCCATCGCCAGCAGCGCTTCATTTTCCCATGCGATCAGCACATCGCCCTGCCCGTTCTCCACAAAAGTTGTGGTCGCACCGCGGGCTCCGGAATCCATGACGAGCACGTTATCATACAAATCTGAGACAAAAGATTTCATCTGATCTTCGTCCCCATCGTACAGAAGGTCAGCGTAATACCACGCCGCCAGGAAATTCCAGCACGCGCCGCCGGAGGACTTCGGATCCGGCGTGATGACGTCCACGCCCTCGGCCGTCAGGTCGTCCCAGTCCTCAATGCCCTTCTCATTGCCCGACCGCACCAGGAATACAATCGTAGAGGTATAAGGTGAGCTGTTTTCCTCAAACTCCTCAATCCATCCCTCCTCGATCAGCCCCGCCTCCTCAATCAGCGTGATATCGTGAGCCAGAGCCAACGTAACGACATCCGCGTCACTGCCCTCGATCACAGAACGCGCCTGTGAACCGGAACCGCCGTGAGACTGCACGACTTCCACCGACTGTCCGGTTTCCTCCGCATAATACTCCGCAAAAATTTCATTGTAGGCCTCATAAAATTCCCTCGTCGGGTCATAGGATACGTTAGTGATTGTAATTGTGTCGCCGTCTGCACTCCCGCTTTCCGCCGCAGCGCTTCCGTCATCCGAAGTTCCCGAACTGCTGCCGCAGGCCGTCAGACTTCCCGCCAACAGGGCTGCAGTCAATCCCAATGCGATTCCTTTTTTCCACAATCTCTTCTGTCTCATTGTATTTTGTCCTTTCTGAGCAAACGTTTGCAAATTAAACTTGCTTCTTCTCTCCATATCTGTTATATTATATTTACAAAATTTACATATAAGTTAGTATATCATTTCAGCTTTGTCAATTCCAAATCGTGCAATCGTTTGCGTTATGCGCAGGAAAGGAAAAGTGCATCATGTCCCTCAAAGAAATCGCATCCATGGTCGGGACGTCCGTCTCCACGGTATCCCGCGTCCTGAACAACACCTCCTCCACCTGTGCCTCCCGGGATCTGCAGGATCGGATCTGGGAAGCCGCCCGTCAGACCGGTTACCTTCCCAACGAAGCTGCCCGCCAGCTGAAGAGGGCAGATCACTCGCCGACACAGGACGCCCATGTTTCCATCGTACTCGCGCGGATCACTTCATTGGAAAAGGATCTGTTTTTCTCAGAGCTCTTCCGGAATCTGGAAGTGGAACTGATGAAACAGCGGGCAAGGACAGACCATGTCATTTACGCAGACGAATCCTTTTCCCAGGATCTGTCCGCCACGGACGGCGTCATCATACTCGGGCGATGTTCCCAAAGGCTTTTGAGCCACATCACAGGACAGAACCAGAATATTGTCGGAATCTGGCGGAACTCCATGAATTTTAACGTAGACGAGGTTGTCTGCGACGGAAAAAAAGCGGCGGAACTTGCCATGCGGCATCTGTTGTCCTGCGGGCACAAAAAAATCGCCTACATCGGCGATTGCTCCTATGAAAGCCGTTATATCGGCTACTGTAACATGTTGATTCAGAATCAGATTCCCATGGATTATAACCTGATCAAGCAGACCAATCAGACCGGGGAAGAAGCGGAAACCGCCTTTCTGGAGTTGCTGCAGGATAAACTGTCCGGGAAAGCTGATTTTACCGCTATCTTCTGCGCGAATGACAGCACCGCCATCCGGGTGCTGGCGCTGCTGCGCACGCAAAAGAAAGCCGTGAGGGAATCCATCTCCGTCATCTCCATCGACAATGTGGAAGAATCTCAGGAAACCCGTCCGCTGCTGACCACCATACAGATTCCCCGCAGCGAGATGGCGCATATGGCAGTCACGCTTCTCCTGGACCGGATCGCCCATTCCCACGAGGAAGCGGTACGGATCGAATTCCCCTGCCGTCTGGTGCTGCGGGACAGCTGCTATAAGATTAATTAACAAATATTACCATCCGGTCAAATAGGGTTGGTTTTTCCCTCCGCAATTTACGAGACGCTAAAAAAGTTGCAACAGACATCACTCTTTCGCCTGCTCATAAAGCGCCAGAATATTCTGAATCTCATCAACCGGGATATGGGTATACTCACTGAGTTCCCGCAGGGAGGGTGTCCGTCCGTTTTCCGAAGCAAGAAATTCCTGCGCTTCATGCAGAAGCGCCGCTTTCGCCAGCATTGCTTTCGTCTGCTCGGAAAACCCGGCCGACTCACTGATATAAGCCTCAAAAGCTTCCCGCACGCTGTCCCGCAGATAACGCTCCACATCCGCCGGACTCATGCCTCCGGTGATACTTCCCAGAGCCATCCACAGCGCCACATTTCCTTCCTGAATCAGATCCTGCATGTTTACCTGGTTCTCCTTATACAGCTCCGCCATGCGGATAATCCGCATCAGCCAGCCATCCGCGATCTGCGCGGCCACATCTTCTCCCGCAAGCAGCATGCCATATAACGCCTGCATCTTTTCTTCCGAACAGGAGCCTTTCTCTCTTACTTCTTTCAGATACATCCGATAAAATACAGAATCCGACAGATGATCCAGAGAGGAACCACTCCCTGCTGTATCGTTTCCGTCTGAATCCCCGGATGATTCCAAACCTCCCGGCTCTGCCTTTCCGGACATTTCACTTCCGGGCTCTGCATTATCTTCATCCGCTGACTCCGTCTTTTTGTTCAGGTATTGACAGACCATCTCTTCCTGCTCATCGGTAAGTTCCATCCCCGCAAAATACCGGCGGATCTCATCTTTTTCCACAATCTCACCCGAAACCCGGACAATCTCCGCCACTTCCCGCAATGTATCTAAAAACAAATCCCTGTCAGCCATATGATTTTCTCTCTCCATTCTAATCTGTCTTCCACCATTTATAACACAAAACGCCCTGCGGTTGCAATATTTTACATTTTCCAATTCAACAAAAGTGCTGAATTTATAATTACAATTATGAATTGCTTTCGCATTTTTTTGCGATAATTTAGAGCACAAAAAAAGACCTCCGAGGATATACCCCGGAGGCCGCGATCTTTTCGCTATGATTATTTGAGATAGGACTTACTACAGAAACCGATATACTTTTTACCGTTAACGGTAGCCGCAACGTAAAGCCACTTTGTCGACCCGTTGAGGCTGTAATACCCGTAACACCGTACTTTTGTCCCTTTACTTAAGCCATTATATCTATTGTTCCGAATGGCTTAACTTTTGGCTTAAGTGACTTAACCCTCTGAATACGAGATGTTGCTCTGTGAAGTTTTCTTAGAATCTTATAATCCTCACACTTAACCATGGTTCAATTAAATGTAATCGAAACATCTGCCCCATTTCCTTTTATACTAATAGTGTTGTCAGCGCCATTATCTTTTTCGAGAGTTTTGCTTACAGTCCCCTCGTCATTATGCAAGATCAGGTGCAAATATTTCTTAAAACACTTGACTTTATAATAATGAATCGCTATAATATGTCGCAAGCGACCTATATGGTAAAACCGAAAGGAATGAAGTATATGGAACTGATGAGCATAAAAATATTGAACACTGCGATTGAAAACATCTTAAACCGTGAGCTGGCAGAGTTCGATATCACTTACACGCAGGCCACTGTGATCGGATTTCTGAATCAAAACAGGGATCATACCGTGTGCCAGCGCGACATAGAAACCAGGCTCGGGCTGACACACCCTACTGTCAGCAGCATCTTAAACCGCCTGGAAGAAAAACGGATGGTCAGAACGGAGCCGTTGGCAGAAGACAGACGCTACAAAAAGATTGAACTTACAGAGACCAGCCAGCATATAGCGGATCAGATTCAGGAAAAGATTAACCGGATCAGCCGGGAATTATTACAAGGTGTAACCCCTGAGGAAGAAAAAGAATTTATAAAAACTTTAAATCTTATCATCCAGAACACAAAATAGTTCTCTCGATAACCATAATTTTTTAATCAATTAGGTCGCTTGCGACTTATTTAGCAAAGGAGGAAAACATGTCAAATCAGACAAGTATTGAAAAAAATCCATTCGTCACAGAGTCGATATGGAAACTGCTGGGGAAATACGCACTGCCCTGCGTCATCTCGCTCCTGGTAAATTCTTTATACAATATGGTCGACCAGGTATTTATCGGGCGGGGCGTCGGATATCTGGGAAACGGGGCGACGAATATCATATACCCGCTTACCGTTATCGTCCTGTCTGTGGCCCTGATGCTCGGAGACGGCGGAGCATCTTTCTTAAGCATTAAACTTGGAGAAGACCGGAAAGAAGAGGCAACAAAGGGGATTGCAAATGCTATTCTGTTTTCCGTAATTGCAGGTATCGCGCTGGCGGTTCTGATCGGTATATTTTTAGATAAGCTGGTCTTCCTGTTCGGATGTACAGACACCCTGTTCCCGTATGCCATGGATTATGGGCGGATCATCACAATCGGCCTTCCGTTTGTGTTGGTCGGAACAGTTTTTACCGCGATAGAGCGGGCAGACGGAAGCCCGAAATATTCCATGGCATCCCTGATTGCCGGAGCTGTGGTCAACACCATTCTGGATCCGCTGTTTATTTTCAAATTCCATTGGGGCGTGCAGGGAGCTGCGGTTGCGACCATCATCGGGCAGATCCTGACCTGCTGTATGGGGCTTCTGTACATAAGAAAATTTAAGACCATTTCGCCGAAAAAAAGCGATTATGCACTGAAATGGAAATACTGCAAAAACGTGTTGTCGCTGGGTGTCTCTAGTTTTATCACACAGATTTCTATTGTGATTGTGATGGCTGTCGTCAATAACCTGCTCACAAAATGCGGCGCGGATTCCGTCTATGGATCCGAGATACCGATCGCGGTAGTAGGAATCGTTATGAAAGTAAACCAGCTGGTTATTTCTGCAATGGTCGGCATCGCATCCGGCGCACAGCCGATCATAGGGTTTAATTACGGCGCGCAAAATTACGAGCGGGTAAAAAAGGTCTTTGGGGCAGTTGTAATCTGTGCGGAAATACTGGCAGTCGTGGCATTTGCCCTCTATCAGCTAATTCCGGTTCAGATTATCTCCATTTTCGGAAAGGAAAGTGCCCTTTACAATGAATTTGCGGAGAAGTGCTTCCGGATTTATCTGCTGGCCACTGTTCTGAACGGATTCCAGACCGTTTCCGGACTGTTCATGCAGTCCATCGGAAAACCTGTGCATGCGACATGGATTTCACTCTCACGGCAGATTATTTTCTTTATTCCGGCACAGTTTATACTGAGTGCCGTGTTTGGCCTGATGGGCGTCCTCTGGGCAACGCCGATCGCTGACACACTGGCTTTTACACTTGCCCTGATACTGACGATAAGGGAATGCAGGCGATTAAAACCCGTCCCGGGAAAATTTGGAAAGGAGACAGCAGAATGAAACATCGAATCATCACCATCAGCAGAGAATTCGGAAGCGGCGGAAGGACGATTGGAAAAGAGGTTGCAAGGCAGTTAGAGATTCCCTGTTATGATGAGGAAATCATCAACAGGATCGCTAAGAAAAGTGGATTGGCAGAGGAGTATATAAAAGAAAGCGGGGAATATGCCGCATCAGCCAGTAAAATCGGAAGCCTGCTGGCAGTGAAAGATTTCTATGGCCATTCCATCCAGGACGAGCTCTGGGGAATCCAGCGGCGTACCATCCTGGAAATCGCGAGGGAACACTCCTGCGTAATTGTGGGGCGCTGCGCAGATTACATCCCGAAAGAAAAAGCCGATCTTCTCAAAGTGTTTATCCACGCTTCTATAGAAAAGAGAGCCGAGCGGATTGTTAAGGTTTATGGTGAAAATGATGTTGCACCCGAAAAACGGTTGATGCAGAAGGATAAAAAACGCAGGGCATACTACCAGCTCTATACAGACGAAAAATGGGGGAATATTGACAACTATCATGTATCTCTGGATAGCGGGGTACTCGGCATTGAAAAGTGCATTAAGATAATCAGCAGCCTGTATTAATCGAGCACTTCTCCTTTTTGCGAATACAATGCGAAGAATGATGCATAACAACGAACGGCTTTACGATATACCCCTCTTCCCAAAGCCTACAATTTCCCTGCGCCTTGAAATACATATCCTCTGTTCTCATAAGTTTCATTTTCCTTTTCCTGTAAATTTGACGCTAACGGAGTGTAACTTTGCCCTAAACGCAAAATGAGCACTTTTTGAAAGTATTATCTTTCAAAAAGTGCTCATACACGTCCATGTTTGAAGTGTTTTTCCTTACTGCAACAATTTATAACGCTTCGTGACACTTCGTATAAACTTACGAATTTGTTGTCATTTTGTTGTCAAATCTTCTTTCGGATGGCTGAAACCCTTGATTTTACTGGTCTTTTCCGCCGATGGTTTTCATTGTCGGGAACAGCAGCACATCCCTTATGGCTGCAGAATCCGTCAGCAGCATCACCAGCCGGTCGATACCGTACCCGATTCCGCCTGTCGGAGGCATGCCGATCTCCAGCGCATTCAGGAAATCCTCGTCGGTATGATTGGCTTCCTCATTTCCCGCTGCGAACGCCGCGTCCTGTGCCGCGAAACGCTCCCGCTGGTCGATGGGGTCGTTGAGCTCAGAGTATGCGTTGCACATCTCCCAGGTGTTAATGAACAGCTCAAAGCGCTCCACTTTTTCCGGATCGGAAGGCTTTTTCTTCGTCAGCGGGGAGATATCCAGCGGATGGTCCATGATAAAGGTCGGCTGGATCAGTTCTTTCTCGCAGTATTCCTCAAAGAAAAGATTGATGATCTCACCCTTTGAATGGCGCTCCTCATACTCAATATGATGCTCTTTCGCAAGCTTTCTTGCCTCATCAAGCGTTTCCACCGCGTCAAAATCAACGCCGGCATACTTTTTGATCGCGTCATTCATAGTCAAACGCTCAAACGGCTTGCCCAGGTCAATCTCAGCTCCGTTGTAGGTGATCCTGCTGCTGCCGCAGACTGTCTCCGCCAGATAGCGGAACATACTCTCCGTCAGTTCCATCATGCCCTCATAATCCGTATATGCCTGGTAGAGTTCCATCAGCGTAAACTCCGGGTTATGACGGGTATCCACTCCCTCGTTTCGGAAAACACGTCCGATCTCATAGACGCGCTCCAGGCCGCCCACGATCAGACGCTTTAAATATAACTCCAGCGATATCCGCAGCTTCACGTCCTCGTCCAGTGCATTGTAATGCGTGTCAAACGGCCGCGCTGCTGCACCGCCCGCGTTAGAAACCAGCATGGGAGTCTCCACTTCCATAAATCCTCTTCCATCCAGAAAACGGCGGATTTCCTTTATAATCTGAGATCGCTTAACGAAGGTCTCTTTCGATTCCGGGTTCATGATGAGGTCTACATACCGCTGACGGTAGCGCAGATCCGTATTCGTCAGTCCGTGGAATTTTTCAGGCAATACCTGAAGGCTTTTGCTGAGGAGAACCATCTCTGACGCATGAATGGAAATCTCACCGGTCTTTGTCTTAAACACCTCACCCTTAACACCGACAATATCCCCGATATCATATTTTTTAAAATCCTTATAGGGTTCTTCGCCAATGCAGTCCCTTGCCACATAGACCTGGATGCTGCCCTGCAGATCCTGCACATTGCAAAAGGATGCCTTGCCCATCACGCGCTTGAACATCATACGGCCGGCCACGGATACCTCTTTGCCCTCCAGCCCGGCATAATTCTCTTTAATCTCCATGCTGTGATGCGTCACATCATATTTTGTGATCTGAAAAGGATCCCTGCCCGCTTCCTGCAGATTCTTCAGCTTTTCACGACGATTCTTCAAAATCTGGTTCAGATCCTGCTCCGGTGCATTTCCTTTCTTCTGTTCGCCCATTTTCATTTCCCTCCGCATTCCTGTCCTAAAGCACCCGCAACACAAATTCTCTGCAGCTGCTTCCAGCGCCTGCTTTCCAGTCGTCACACATTTTCGAAAATGATGTACAGAAACTTGCTCCTCTCATTTTCGGCAAACTTATCTCATTTATATCCCGGCGTCATATCAATTCGATCTCTGAATCTCGAGGACTTTGTATGTCAGATCCCCGGCCTGTGTCTCCACTGTAACGATATCGCCAACCCTGGCGCCGATCAGCGCCTGGCCCACCGGCGACTCATTGGAGATTTTTCCTTTTAAACTGTTCGCCTCTGTGGAACCCACAATCTTATATTCCAGCTCTTCCTCATACTCGCAGTCCAGAATGCGAACCTGACATCCGACGCTGATGGTCTCCAGGTCAACCTCCTCCTCCACGACAACCTCCGCGTTTTTGAGAATTTTCTCAATCTCCTCAATCCGCGTCTCAATGTCGCGCTGCTCGTCTTTCGCCGCGTCATATTCCGCGTTTTCGGACAGATCGCCCTGCTCTCTGGCTTCTTTAATCTTCTGGGCGACTTCCTTTCTCCGGATCACTTTCAGATCCTGCAATTCCGTCTCCAGCTTCTGTAACCCCTGATAGGTCAGAATATTTTTTTTGTCCATTTATCCTGCTCCTCCTGTTGAAACATATATAATAAAGTATCACCGCAATCAGCGGTGTAAACAAAAAGGCTTTTTTATGATGCAAAAAAGAATATCGCCTTGCCCATGCGATACTCCCACTCGCGATACTTATGAACGCTTTACTCTGACAGCCAACATATTATACCCAATCGGCACTTTGATGTCAAGGCAATCCCCGTCCATTTCGGAAGCATTTTTCAGCAATCGGCCATCGCATTCTGGTTCCCATTCCCTCTTTTGGAACGGCAGATAAATCACATCGTCCGGCATCCGGCAAAAAAGGTCCTCCGCAAAGCCTCCGCGCCCCGGTTCAAGCCGTTCAAAATCAAGAATCATATTGCCATATAACGGCATATCATGCGACTTCGGCACCACTCGTATCATAAGCCCGTACTCACGCTCCATATAGTCTTTCCAATTCACAAAATAATCCGGGCGATCTGTACAGATTTCCAGGAAATTCAACCCGCGCTCCAACTGTGGCAGCACCTGATCCACATCATCAGCCTCCCCAAAGACCTGATCCGGCTGGTCGGTGTCGAGCAAGATCGGCCGAAAACTCCGATAATCCAACCCTTTCTGTTTCAGAACTTCCTCAATCACACTCCTGCTGTATTGCAGATAAGGGTTTGTCCACGGGATTTTTTCTTCTGCTATACCGTTATCCGGGCACCCTCTTGATGAGGCTGATGGAATCAGCGCCCGGCAAAAGGACACCATCCGAAGG
>Ga0192240_10300_pt1 | contig 22561 bp, 26 predicted proteins | sample Koala_Koa27_H3_FD_131237 | JGI IMG/M metagenome (GOLD analysis project Ga0192240, IMG submission 131237) | Enriched cells from koala feces incubated with labeled cellulose particles, San Francisco Zoo, California, United States - Koala_Koa2-7_H3 ...
GCGGTTGACCAGATAAATGCCGATGCAGACCAGCGCAAGCGCAAGAACCGTCTGCCAGCCGAAACTGTCATTTTAAATGGTAAGGGCAGTTACACAAAAGCTGACCGCGACGTAGTCATGTGTGCCTGCAGCAAAAAACAGATGTACGGCATTCGGAAGCTGATCAAACAGGTAGATCCTCATTCATTTCTGGTCATTATGGACTCCAGTGATGTGGTCGGGGAAGGATTTCTGAAAGAATAAGTTCCTCTTTCTGCAGTCACATTATATCATATCTGTCGAAACGATATCCCCGTCACGCTCAGACGATTTCCATCCACCATAAACTGCACATTATACCGGTCAAACGTCATACCGTAAATCCGGCCGGGATCCTGCTGATAATGCGGTCTGGGATCCTGCTTCAAAACAGACATCAGCGCCTGCCGTTTCTGCGGCGCAATCTGTGCCAGCAGATGATTCGGGAACTCGACATCCAGTTCATCCGTCCGAAACGGATACTCAACTGCGTCCGAAAATCCGCCCCGTGCATCCGCATGGCTGTCGGCATAGGGAAGATACGGCTTGATATCATAAATCGGTGTGCCGGCTCTCATATCAATCCCGGATACCCGAAGAAACGGTCCGTCCGCACCCTGCCCGATCTCTTCAAGCTTTACCGAAGAAAGTCCGATCGGATTCGGACGAAAGGGAGAGCGGGTCGCAAAGACACCCATCCGCCGGTTGCCGCCCAGCCGGGGCGGGCGCACCGTAGGACTCCACTCCGCACGCTCCGTTCCCTGAAATCCCCACAGCAGCCAGATATAATCGTATCCATCCAGGCCTCGCAGCGCGTCAGGATTCCGATACGCCGGTTCAAATATAATCGTCCCCATCAGCTCCGGGATCAGACCGCTCTGCCGCGGAATGCCGAACTTTTCCGGAAAATCCGTATGGATATGCGCAATCGTTTTCAATGTGACAGATCCTGAGCCGGTCATGATGAAACCTTCCGTGCATCCAGCAGTTCTCGCATTGCATCCTCACTGACACTCACCCATGCGTCCTCTTCCTCGGCATTCAGGCCAAGGTACTGCGCCAGCGTGCGTTCATCATCGCTGTATCCCCATTCCATCACATAATCGTCAATATCCTCAAACTCAATCTCTCCGCTCAGATAGAGCTCCGCAAAACATTTCATCTGACCTCCTGTTTTCTGTTCTTTCGGACTGTTTCTATGTTTTTACAGTTTTGTCCGTTCCATTTCTCATTGCTTACGAACTTTTTCAACATTTTCTGCTGTTTGCCCGTCCGGCCTCTCGTTTTCTACGAAATCCGATTTCAATCCAAAGGCTCCCGCGGTATGATAATCGCCGCCAGAATATAAACCCACAGCCCCATGCCGGCAAAGATGACCATAATCGCCCATACCAGACGGACAATCGTCGGATCAATTCCGAAAAACTCAGCCACACCGCCGCAGACGCCGCAAATCACCCGGTTGTCATCAGACTTATATAATCTCTTCTTCATTCTCATTTCCTCCTGATATAATCTCTCACTCACACATCATCCACTTATTACATCTTAACAAATTCTTCCGAAATACTCAATATAAGATTCTTCTCATTTACTTTTTCTTGACTTTATTTTAATGAATTGCTAATATGATAGCGTGTTATCGGAGTTATACAAAATACACATCATAATCCGGCTGACACAAAAACAAAAATCACAGAAAAGAGGGTACGAATTATGAAAAAATTACTGGCACTTGCACTGGCTGCAGGAATGGTTTTCTCCATGACTGCATGCGGAAGCACATCCGACACCGGATCTGACACCACTTCTGCCGGGGCAGAAGAAAGCTCCGCCGAAGCGGAAAGCACTGCTTCCGATACCGACAGCGACCTGGAGTACATAACAGATAAAGGCACACTCGTTGTCGGTGTGACCGACTTTGAGCCGATGGACTACCTCGACGAAGAAGGAAACTGGATCGGTTTTGACGCAGACATGGCGACCGCTTTTGCGGAAAGCCTCGGTGTAAAGGTTGAATTCGTTGAAATAGACTGGGACAACAAGATTCTCGAGCTGAACAATAAATCGATCGACTGCGTATGGAACGGCATGACACTGACCGACGAGGTAACCAGTTCCATGGACTGCACGAACGCCTACAGCAGCAATTCACAGGTCGTCGTTCTTGCCGCTGATATCGCTGATCAGTATGCCGACCTGGACAGTCTTGCCGATCTGACCTTTGCAGTAGAGTCCGGCAGCGCCGGCGAAGCCGCCGCTGAAGACAATGGCCTGAGCTATACATCTGTCAGCTCTCAGGCTAATGCACTGATGGAGATCGCAGCCGGCACCTCAGATGCCGCGATCATAGACCTTCTGATGGCTGAGGCCATGGTCGGTGAAGGAACCAGCTATGAGAATCTCACGACCGGATTTGTTCTGGTTGACGAAGAATACGGTGTCGGCTTCCGTCAGGGTTCCGATCTGGTTAGCCTGTTAAATGAGTTCTTTGAGCAGAGCTACGAAAACGGCACCATGACAGAGATTGCTGCGGAATACGGCATTGAGGACAGCATCATTGCTCAATAAGACGTAACCGTTCGCGAGAAGTACCGCAAGTGGCACTTTATTACAGAGAGTGGACGTATAACCACTCTCTGTTTTTCATTTACAGGGATGACTGCGAACCCGCGAGTCATTCATCCGTCACTTACCGTCATTATCACTGTGTTACACAGGAGCTGTACATATGAATCAATTTTTAGAACAGCTGCCGATCGTTCTGCGTTCTCTGAACGCCGGCTTTCTGCAGACATTAAAACTGTTTGGCATCACATTGGCAGGCGCCATCCCGCTGGGGCTTGTCATCTCCTTCGGTTCCATGTCAGGCATCCGTATTTTAAGCCGGATTGCCAAAACGATTGTCTGGATTGTCCGCGGAACCCCTCTGATGATCCAGCTGCTGATCATTTATTATTTCCCGGGTCTGGTGCTCGGCAACGCCATCTGGGGAGGCGGGGAGACCGGCCGTTTCATGGCTGCTTCCGTAGCTTTTATCATCAACTACTCCTGCTATTTTTCCGAAATCTACCGCGGCGGCATCCAGAGTGTTCCCGTCGGTCAGGAGGAAGCCGGTCTTGTCCTCGGTATGACCAAAAGACAGATTTTCTTTAAAGTCACCCTGCTGCAAATGATCAAGCGTATCGTTCCGCCCATGTCCAACGAGATCCTGACACTGGTGAAGGACACATCCCTCGCCCGCATTATCGCTCTTCAGGAGATCATCTGGGCCGGTCAGGCTTTTATGAAAGGTTCCCAGGGCATCTCCGGCGTAATCTGGCCGCTGTTTTTCACGGCTGTTTACTATCTGATCTGCAACGGCATCCTGACCATTGTACTGGGACGCATTGAAAAGAAGCTGGAATTTTTCCGATAACAGGAGGAGTAAGCAATGCCAATCTTAGAAGTAGAACACCTGAGCAAATCATTCGGGCAGACCGAAGTATTGAAGGATATCAGCTTTTCTCTGGAGGAAAGTCAGGTACTCTCAATCATCGGTTCCTCCGGAAGCGGAAAAACAACGCTGCTCCGATGCCTGAATTTTCTTGAAAAAACAAACCAGGGTATCATCCGGGTCAAAGACCGGGTTCTGTTCGACGGCAACGACGCATCCACAAAAAAGGATACAGAGATTCGAAAAAACCGTTTACATTTCGGCCTGGTTTTCCAGTCCTTCAATCTGTTTCCCCAGTATACCGCTCTGGGCAACGTCATGCTGGCGAGAGAACTGCAGGCAAAGGAACAGCCCGATTACAAAACAAGGAAAAAAGAAATTCATCAGGAAATCAAAGCCCAGGCGGAAGCCCTTCTGGATCAGATGGGATTGTCCGACCGCATGTCAAACTATCCCCATCAGCTCTCCGGCGGTCAGTGCCAGCGAGTGGCCATCGCAAGGGCTCTGGCTCTGCATCCGGATATCCTGTGCTTTGACGAGCCGACCTCCGCGCTGGATCCCGAGCTTACCGGCGAGGTTCTGCGGGTCATCCGCGAGCTTGCCGAAAAAAAGACCACGATGATCATTGTTACCCACGAAATGATGTTTGCGCGGGATGTGGCAAACCAGATCATTTTCATGGATGACGGTTATATTCTGGAACAGGGTGATCCGCATCAGGTATTTGACCATCCGACGCAGGAACGCACCAGACAATTTTTATCGCGTTTTCACGAACAATAAATAGAACTGATAACGGAGAATTGTTCCTTATGAAAGCCAGCATCATCCGGGAAGATGCCTTCCTGCAAACCATGGTACTTACCGTCAAACCTCAGCTGAAAAAGAGAAAAACCATCCTGTGGGCAAAACGAAAATCCGGACAGCGCATCTGCTGTGAGCGATATCTCGCGGATGCTCCCCGGGGCGCCGTTCTTATTTCTCACGGCTTTACGGATTCCGCCGCCAAGTATGCGGAAATCATCTGGTATTTTCTTCAGGAGGGGTATCATGTCTATCTCCCGGAGCACTGCGGGCACGGACACAGCTACCGGCTCACAGATGATCTGTCTCTGGTACACATCGACCGCTATGAGCGATATCTGGAAGATTTTCTTGCCGTTGCGCGAATGGCACAGAAGGACATGGATATACTTTCTGCCATCACACCTGACATCAATGAAGGACAGAACCGCAAACACCTCTCCATCTATGCCCATTCCATGGGCGGCGGCATCGCAGCGGCAACAGCGGCGAGAAACCCCTCTCTTTTCCGCAGCATCATTCTGTCCTCGCCCATGATCCGCCCCTTAACCGATCCGGTACCCTATCATCTGGCCGAGACGATTACAGCCGCACAGTGCGGCCTCGGAAAACAGACGGACTATGTACCCGGGCAGCATCCCTATGACGGTTGGGAGGATTTTGCGTCAGGCGCCGCCGTTTCCCGCCCGCGTTTCGACTACTATCAGGCCATCAAAGCCTCTCATCCTCTGCTTCAGACCTCCGCCGCTTCCTGCGGATGGCTGCGCGCCGCCATGAAGCTCAGCCGTGAATTGATGACACATTCATGGAAGGAAGCCGGACTGCCGATGCTCATTTTTCAGGCGGAACAGGACAGCTTTGTATCTTCTGGCGCACAGACCGAATTTGCCAGACTTCGAAACAGAAAAAATCCCGGCAGTACCACGTTGCAAAAGCTTCCCTGCACAAAACACGAACTTTACAATTCATCCGATCCTGTGCTGGCGGTATACTGGCGGGAAATTTTCGATTTTCTTAACGGTTAAGGCCGAATCTGTGCTTATGACCGTTTCGGAGAAATGATTCCTCTGCGGCAAAAGTACGCCTGATCCATACTTCCGCCCGAAAATGCGGAAACACTATACAAGCGCCGTGATGGCATCCACTGCCTTATCCATCTCAATGTTTGACATGTTGATACACAGATCATAGCACTCCTTATCGCCCCACTTCTGTCCGGAGAAGAATATATAATACTGCGCCCTCTGTCTGTCCAAAGACTGAATTTTTTTCTTAATCTCCTTTGTGTTCAATGTCTCCCCGGCGCTTTGGTTCCCCATGCATCGTCTAATCTTATAATCCACATCTGCATAGACAAATATCCGCAGCGGCTGTTTCTCACTCAGAATGTAATCCGCACAGCGTCCTACGATCACGCAGTCTGACTTGTCCGCCATCTCCTTCAGGATATTGCACTGCTCTCGAAAGATCATCTGGTTCTGATCGTCAATCGGGTTTGTCATCATCTGAAAGCTGCTTCCTGTATGAATCGGGAACATCGAGAACGGCCGTTTCTCTACAATACTGTTGACATAATCCTCTGACAGCTTCGTCTTGGCCGCAATCTCCTTTACGATTTCTTTATCGTAGTAAGCATATCCCAGTTTCTTTGCCAGGCACCGTCCCAACTCACGTCCCCCGCTGCCGAATTCACGACTGATTGTTATAATTTTACCCATAAAGCCTCTCTCCTTTCCTCAACTCTTCGTTGAAATCAACACTCTTGAAAACAAACAATATGTCCGCTTCATGAATATTTTCTGTTTTTTTATTGTAACACAGGCGAGCATTAAAAGTGAGCATTAAATTGGAATTTTTGGGTTTTTCTCGTATTTCTACATCGCCACTTCCGTCTCCAGTCCCGACTTAAACTCCACCACGAAATGGTCGTCATAAACTGTAATCTTCTTTATCAGCTTCCGAACAAGGCTCTCGTCATATTCCGTAAGCAGTAATGACTCATTTTCGTATGCAAGGCTCGGAACCCAGGAGGATTTCGACCGATTCTGAACGGATTTTCTGGATTGTTACGACGATCCGGCTTTGTTAGGAGATCAGCATATTTATCAGAATAAAATGTGTGAGTATAATCTAACTTTGCCAACAGAAACAGAAACTCCTCACTGAGGCTGTCTCTGAGACGAAGGAAAAACGGGAAACGTTAAAGACGGCTGCGGAACAGGCGAACACATCTACTACATCTACATGGTGGCTGCTCTGTCCTGCGCCCTTCGCACAGGCGTCGATCATCTGTTTTGTGTTCCCCCTGGGACGGGGCTTCCGTTAAGAACCAGAATATTCATCCTGTTTTCCACCTCCTTTAATACCAGTCGTGCTTTTCGTTCCGATCCAGAGCGTTGATCTGCACCATTTCCTCATCCGTCAGTTCAAAATCAAACAGATCGAGATTTTCCCGGATGTGATCCGGATCACTGGAGCCAGGTATTACTACAACGCCTTTCTGCAAATTCCACCGCAGGATTACCTGGGGCAGAAACTCCTCCAGTTCCTCCACATACCAGTTGGACAGGCCTATGGAGCGTACTTTGCCATCCGCAACTGCCTGCTCCAGTGCCAGGTATGCTTCCACATCGCCGTCTCCCGGATGGTGAAGGAGAATCATGTCGATGTAATCTAACCCCATTTTTTCCAATGCTTCGTCAATAGCTTCCGCTGCATGGTCAAACTGGCTGGGGTAGAGCTTTGTAATCACAAAAATCTCTTCCCGCGGCACATCTGAATCCCGGATGGCCTGCCCGACAGCAGCTTCATTGCCATACATATAAGCGGTGTCAATCAGCCTGCCTCCTGCTTCCAACAGCGCTGCAATGGACACGGCACATTCCTCGTCTGTCAGGCTGTATGTGCCAAGCCCCATGATGGGCATTTCATAACCACTGTTCAACAGTACAGTTTTCGTTTCAAAGTCAAATTCACCCACAGTACGAACCTCACTTTCGGGTAATTCTAAACTTTCTACCCATTCAACTACATCATTTTCCGTTGCATCTCTGGAGAACCGCCGCCCTTCCATCCAGGTAACTGTATCGGCACAAAGGCTGTGGAGATTTTCAGCACTGGAGCCGATACCGCTGCTGTGGGAGGTGCAGAATGGGATGATCGTCACATCAGATAAATCATAACTTTCCAGAAAGGTGCTGATGATCCTTGGCGCCTGCCCATGCCAGATGGGATAACCAAGGAAAATCACATCGTATTGCTCAATGTTCTCCACGTTGCCTGAGATTGCGGGACGGGCGGATGAATCTGACTGCTCCTGATTGGCACGGCTGGAGGAATTGTTGTAATTCAGATCATCCTCCGTATAAGGCGTCTCCGGAACGATCTCATAAATATCTGCTTCCGTTTGTTCTTCAATCCACATGGCGATCTGCTCTGTTGTGCCGGTGCAGGAAAAATAGGCAACCAGGATATTGCTGCCGGAAGAAAAGTTGTCTGAATCAGCCGTTTCACTATCGTTTTCTTCTGATGTATCAGCATCTATTTCCTCGGTCTTACTCTCTGTTTCCGGTTGACTGTATGTAGTTGAAATCGTGCTGCTTTCAGAATCAGATGACGATTCCGCACCCTCGGAACTGCAAGCCGCCAGCATGGAAATCATGCAAACCAAGAGAGCTAATGCTATCCATCGCTTCATGCTATCCGTCCTCCTTCCCTGATTTCATCCAGCCAATTCATAAGATAGTCCAGGCAATCCAGCTTTTTCTGCTCTGCATGAATATTGGCCAGCAGATTTCGGCGGCTACTCTGCAATGTAAGCAGTAATTCTCTGTTACGCCCTTCTTTTTGCAGCAGGACGCAGTGAGCGATCATTTCCTCACCAAGTCCGATGTCTATGAGATTTTGATAGAAACGCTGGAATTCGTTATTCGCTTCCGGCATGACTGCTCACCTCCTCATGGCTATATTTTATATTGATGCAGGAGGAATAGCAAATACTTAGTTTCTATTTCTGGATATTCTTGAATAGAATATCTGATTGTGCTACAATGCGAGTATAATCAGAGCATAGAGGTTGTATTATGGAATTACGGGTTTTACGTTATTTTATAGAGGTTGCCAGGGAAGGCAGCATTACCAGCGGGGATACTCGTGTGGTAGTGAATGATCTGGAACAGGGACTGTCGGATTTCGCTGTTATTGTGGAACCGCCTGACCTGTCAAAATACAATTATCTTTTCTCTGCTCCCTTGAGAAAATATAAGGCACTGAAGTGTCTCAGCGCCTTAAAAGCATCTATGCAATTACCACTTTGTATTTATGCCTAAGCCTACTTGAAAGATAAGTCTCAGTGTATGGAATCTTTCCATCTATCTGTAATCTTCCATACACTATTCCCGGATCCTGATCTATAGCATCAGCAAAACTGCGGATATCTTCTTCCGTAAATGATTTATTCCGATTTTTGAATTCCACATACGCATGTTCCGGAATCAGACTTCTTTGTGCATATAGGTTTGCATCGTCTTCAGCCTCATTTTTGAAGGTGATGCCCAAATCCCCATTCAGCACATGCCCTATTTCATGGAAAAGCGTAAACCAAAATGTATCGGCGTAATGTCTGCGGTCATTGACCATTATCATTACCTTACCATCTACCTTTTTTGTCGCACCATTGATTCCTGAACTCTTAAGATTAGGAAGTACAACAAGCACTACCCCAGTTTTCTCAAATGCCTTTTTCACTTCTGTAAGAAATCCATCATGATTCTTTGTCTGTGTCAACGCAAAATCTACTGCTTTTTCGAACTTCTTTTTATTATACTTAGGGGTTTCCACTTTTAACGCTCTGTTAATTGCAATCTGAACCATTGCATTTGCATTGACTATGTTGGAACGAGACAACTCTTCTGTATAACTTCTAAAGCTCACTGCAAGATTTCTTCCTTCCAAAACCGTCAATGAGGACACAGACAAAAATTCTCTAACATATTTTATCTGCTCATCCACTTTTCTTGACAAATCAGGCATACCAAAGTTATCACGAAAATACTTATAGTCAATTAGCTTAAAGACTTCTCTTTCTTTCTTAAGTTCTTCTTCAGAAAGAAATTCAGCTGCCTTTTCATCATAAGCCTGCTGCAGATTTAACCAGTATGCTATCGTTGTTCCAAGCATTCTGGAAAGTTTTGTCGCAATATCAATAGACAGACTTTGATCGCCTCTTACAAGGATGCTAAGATTCTTAGGTGTGGTTCCAAGACGCTTGGCAAAATCCTCCTGTGTTAAACCGCTTTCATCGATGATTTCCTTGAGATAGTATCCAGGATGAAATGCTATTTTATCATTGTATTCAATATAGTTACTCATAATGTGCACTCACCTCTCTTATCTCAACAATCTTTACTATACCTGCGATCTCATCTATATTGAGCGGATCATATTCTTTTTCGTCTTCATCAAGTGGCTGCAGGATGATTCTCCATTTATCCCTCTTCGTTTTGACATCAATCGCAAAATATTTTTTCAAATTCCCTTGAAGTTTATGAAAACGAAATGTTGGCATGACGATGATATCCTTGATGACATCGGCTTTTTCAATAGCATTGATTCTAGCCATCAGGCTCATCGCCATTTTTTTGTCGCCTCCTTTAAACTGTTACATTGTTTTTCAGTTTTGGTATTTGCATATTTTATCTTCACATGTATCGCTCCGCAAATAAAATTACCCAGCAGGTAATTTTATTATAGCGTTATTTCCCTAAATGTCAACTCAAATATCAAAAAGCATCCATATCAGCCTGCGGCAATCTTTTCTTTCTGCTTCGCCATGATAAAATCCTGCTTCTCCAGATATCTGCGCCCGCCGTATTCTGGTTCTTCATCCAGATGGAGCGCCCAGTCCAGTATGTGGATATGGGAGCCAAACCTTTCATCGAAGGTGGTCATAAATTCCACTGCCACCTGTAACAGCACCTCCGGCGGAGCATGGTCATCCATCGTGCCAAGCTGGAAGAGCGATTCCTCCGGGCAGGTCTTTTTATTTTTCCGGATGCCGGTTCTTTTCATTCCGTCCGTTCTTCCCCTCCACGTAATCCCGGTAAAAGTGGGAGTAATATAATTTCTCCACATCCTCAAACGTGTCCGCAAGCTCTGTCTCCTTGTCCATGTCTGCGAAAGAGTGGTAACCGTTGAAAATATCCCAGTACATGGAGATGCCGTACTCCTTACAGATCAGTGTCATATCCTTCGTAACCGCGCTCCTGCGAATCCCCAGTTCACGCTTCGCGTCCTCTGCCGGGAATAAAAACACGCCGCTGATTGCCGTAGCCATCGCCTCAATATCCTTCTCCGCCATATCCACCGGCCAGATAAAGATAAAATGAGCCATTTCATGCGCAATCGTAGAGCGGATCCGCTCCGGCGTCATATTCTGATTGATGATCATATACGGCCTGTCATTTACCAACCCGTTCATCCCGGAAAACGCATCATTATCAATGTCGCAGAAATACACCAGAAGTGCTACCTGTAAAAGATTTGTATTATCTAATAGCTGAACAATCGAATCTCCTGCATCAACCGCGCCTTTTAGAAAATCTGTAGGAATGGTGTCAGATGCAAGTTCTGTTAATGATGCATGAAGCTGTGAAACCTTAGCTTCCAAAGAATCCATATAGACTTCATTAGCCTGTGTAGCAGTTCCGCTTGCGTTCATAGCATAAGATTCCTCCAACCGTCTTGAATCACACACGGTTATCAATTTCTTCGCAGGCATCATTAATCCTACTCCGTCAGTTGCGGCAGACCGCTCATTTCCAGGGAAGCCATTGTCTGCATCTGCTTCACAGCCAAATCATGCAGTAAGACCAGCCGCTCCGACTGCGGTTTTCCTTGTTCGATCAATATGGCATTATAGCTTTCCATGTTTGCCAACACCAAAAGCTGTTGTATCGTGGCTTCGTCCCGCATATTTCCCTTTTTACCCGGATTAGCATCCCGCCACTGCCTGGCTGTTTTGCCGAATAGCGCCACATTCAGCAGATCGGCCTCGCTTGCATAAGTATAGGAAATCTGTTCCGGCGTCAGCTCCGGAGGAATCAGATTCTCCTTGATGGCATCTGTATGGATTCGATAATTCAGCTTCGCAATCTCCCGGTTGAGGTTCCAGTTGAGAGAAAGGCGACTGTTCCCATCAGATTTCAGGCGCTGATAATCCTTAATGATGTATAATTCAAATTCCGCAGACAGTCATGCCGCAAACTTAAAAGCAATATCTTTATGAGCATAGGTGCCGCCACCACAACCTTTTTTAACTACAATACCCATCGCATTTGTTGTCTCTACCCATTTCAAAGGGGAAAGTGTAAATGCATTGGCTCCAGTCTGATGCAAAAACCCCTCGAATTCGAGGGGTTTAAAATCGGCATTGTAAAGCTGTTCCCAAATCCCCAAGTATTCAATTGTATTTCGATTACGCATCCAGTTTGCAACCACGACATTCGGTTCTTCCGGATTTTTATAACGTGCAATATCGGTCAGAGAAGAATGACAATCATTGCGACAACAATCATGGATACCCAAAATCCCATATTCAATCCGAGGAATTCTGTAGTACCAAATAAATTCATCCAAATATCTGTCCAAGTCATGATGTAAACCTCCTTTATAACAGTTCGCCATAGTGGCGGACGTATGCTTTTTTCAGGCTTGTAGCCAGTAACATATAGAGCAGGATGCAAGGAATCAGATAAAGGAAATAGCTCGCTGGCAGTGCGACAAAGCCCAGCATCGTACCAAACGGGGTAAACGGAATAATGGTTAATACTGTGATTCCCGTCATCGTCATCAATGTCAGAGGAGCGGAAGCACGGCTCTGGATAAAAGGCAGCTTGGGTGTACGAATCATATGAATGACCAGCGTCTGGCTCCACATGGACTCCACAAACCATCCTGCCTGGAACATTGCCATATATCGAAACTGCATATCTGCAAGCTCTGCGCCGCTGAAATGGGCGGCAAGGTCGTTATACAGAACGCCGCCGGATACAAACATGGGGCAAAACACGAAGTACATAAAAATATAGGTCGTGAAGTCGAAGATGGAGCTGGTTGGCCCGATCCAGATCATGAAGCTCCCCACGCTGGATGCATCCCACTTCCTCGGAACAGTGATAAATTCTTCATCCACATTGTCCCAGGGAATAGCTGTGCAGCTCAGGTCATAAATCAGGTTCAGGAAAATCAGGTGTACGCTCATCATGGGCAGGAACGGCAGCAGTGCCGACGCTGCCAACACAGAGAACATATTGCCAAAGTTGGAGGACGCCGTCATCTTGATATATTTAATCATGTTGGCGTAGGTCTTACGTCCTTCAATGATTCCTTCCTCCAGCACCATCAGGTCTTTTTCAAGCAGGATAATATCTGCCGATTCCTTTGCTACATCCACAGCTGTATCTACGGAGATTCCAATGTCTGCGGCTTTCATGGCGGCTGCATCGTTGATGCCGTCCCCCATAAATCCGACTGTGTGACCTTTTTCCCGCAGGACGGACACGATGCGGGCTTTCTGTTCAGGGGTCAGCTTGGCAAATACGTCCGTTGTCTCTGCGGCTTTGGCAAGCTCCTCATCTGTCATGTGTTCCAGATCGGAACCCAGAAGCATATTGAGCACCTTCAGCCCGACCTGGGCGCAGATGGTGCGGGTGACCTTGTCGTTATCCCCGGTCAGGATTTTCGTGTGTACTCCGTGGATTGCCAGAGCCTGAATCGCATCGGCAGTTGATTCCTTGGGTGGGTCGAGGAACGCAAGGTACCCGATCAGCACCATATCTGTCTCATCCTTCGCACTGAAAGCACCGACCGGCGATGGATTGGTTTTGTGAGCGATGCCCAGAACCCGGAATCCCTTCTCGCTCAGCTCATCTGCCGTTTGCAAAATTCTTTTGCGCACATCCTCAGTCAGAGGCTTCACTTCACCGTCTAGCTCCGCAAAGGAGCATACGGAGAGCATTTCTTCCACAGCGCCCTTGGTGATCATCTGTGTTTTCCCGGTCTTATCCTGTACCACCGTGGTCAGGCGGCGGCGAGTGAAGTCAAAGGGAATTTCATCTACCTTCACATAATGCTCGGACAAATCCGTCAGCTGCGGATTTTCCCGCTCTTCCTCCTCGGTTTTCTGGATGATCGCCAAATCCATCAGGTTTTTATATCCGGTCTGGAAGTAGCTGTTCAGGTATGCGTGGCGCAGCACCCGGCTGTCCTCCTCGCCGTTTACGTTCAGATGATACTCCAGCACCACTCTGTCCTGGGTGAGTGTGCCGGTCTTGTCCGTGCAGAGGATGTCGATTGCGCCAAAATTCTGAATGGAGTTCAGATTTTTTACAATGGTCTGCTTTTTGCTCATGGAGACTGCGCCTTTCGCCAGGCAGGTCGTGACGATCATGGGCAGCATTTCCGGCGTCAGGCCCACAGCAATGGAAATGGCAAACAGGAATGCAGACAGCCAGTCTCCCTTTGTCAGACCATTGATGACAAATACCAGCGGCACCATTACCATCATAAACCGAATCAACACTCAGGAGACGGCATTGACACCTTTGGTAAAGCTGGTTTCCACCGCTTCCCCGGCAACCGCCGAAGCCATAGAACCGAACAGCGTATTGTCGCCGACACAGACGACCACAGCGGTGGCACTTCCCGAAATAACATTGCTGCCCATAAAGGCGATATTGGAATAGTCGGTCACGGTGTCCGCCGGTTCCGCCACAAGCGGCGTCTTTTCAATTGGTTCGTTCTCGCCGGTCAGACTGGCCTGGCTGACGAACAGATCCTTTGCCTCCAGAATCCGCACATCGGCGGGGATCATATCTCCGGCGGACAGATGGACAATATCCCCTACGACCACCTCATCCAGCGGAAACTCCGACTTGGGGGCATCCTTTCTGGTGACGGTACAGGTAGTGGTGATCATCGCCAGTAGCTTTTCTGTTGCATTGCCGCTCCTGGATTCCTGTACAAAGCGAAGCGTGCCGGAAATCACAACCATCGTCAGGATAATGACGACTGTCAGGCAGTCAAAATCCTCCGGTTCACAGCCGAACAGGGAGTAGTAGGGCAAAATCATGTCCGTGATCGTGGAGACGACAGCCAGACAAAAGAGAATCGCTGTGAAAGGGTTGACAAAGGCTCCGGCCAGGCGCTGCCCCAGCGATTTTTTCTTTTCCTTTGTCACATGATTGGAACCATTAGCGGAACGGCTGGTCATAACCGATTCCTCATCCAGCCCCGTTAAAGTTGTATTCAGGCGTTCAAATACATCACCTGTTGAATTTGTTGCCGCAAACGTGATGCGGCTGTTCTGCTCATCCCGCATCACGGCCTTTTCCGCCATCTGATGCAGGGCCGCGCGGGTTATCTTCTTGTTCATTGGACTTACCTCCTGTAAATTTATTATTTAGAGACAAGTGCAATCACGCAGGCGAACATGGGGTATCCGAACGCCAGGTGTTGATTATCTCTTTGTGGACTGCCGTCGGAGTCCATGTCTTCCACCTCCTCGTTCACAAGAATATCTATATAAACTGCTATGCAGATTATTGGTTTATATAGCGGCTGCTTTTTGATATGTAATAAACATCAAATCCGGCAATCACCAGCCATATAATGATTGCACCCGAAAACATCTGATCTGAAAATCCGGCGCAGCATCCTTTTAGAACAAAGATGATTCCATTAAGTGCCATCATTCCTCCAATATTTTGACAAAGCGGTTTAATTCTTATCTTGCTCTTTTCTTCATCAGGCATTTTTTGCCACGCAGATATATGCTTATAGATTTTGCCAAATGCGAAAATGATACCACCTGCCATAAAAAGAATACCTAAAGCTATACACACATAATCCATCACTCTTTTCTCCTTCCGTTGAATAATTTCTCTATTTTTTGCAGCTTTATCCAAAGTGCAATGGCCTCGATCACCAGCATAATCCAAATAGCAGCTGTGATGAAGTACCATGCCAGAAACACAAAATGTCGATATTCTGAAAACAAACATCCTAAGAAAATACATCCTAATGTCATTACTACATATAAGACACAGAAAATTTGTTTCCTACACCTTATTGATTTCATCGCAACACCTCCCAGCCAGCACTAATCACCTCCGGACGGGCAAGTATCTGCCCGACAATTCCTTCCAATACACGGTTTTTAGGCTTTCCGACGGAATCATATTCCGCAACGATTTCCACTTTGTCCCCTACCACATCTCCGCTTTCCAGGTTGGTCAGATAGAACGTTTTGCAGGAGTTGCTGTTGATGAGCAGCATACGAAGCTCATGCTCCACCAAGTCCTGACAGGTGGCAGAGATGCGGTATCGCTTTTCCGATTCTTCCTCTGCAATGATCGGATTGATTTTTCTTGCCAGTGGGCGAAGAATTAGGTTTGAGAGAATCAGGATGCCCGCAGCAGTGACGGCCATCAAATACATTCCAGAGCTGGCAAGGACGCCCACCGCCGCCGTACACCAGAGGGTCGCCGCCGTGTTCATTCCCCGCACGGATGCACTTTCCTTGAAAATCACGCCGCTGCACAGAAAACCGACACCTTGAATAATCGCTGCTGCCACCCGAAAGGTCTGCTCGGATTCAAACAGGAGCGGAAACAGAGTGAAGAATCCGGCTCCCATGCAGATCAGCACATTGATGCGGATGCCCGCTGTGTGGCCGGTCAGCTGCCGCTCCAGTCCGATGGCAAAGCCGAGGGCCAGTGACAACAAAATGCGAAATACGAAATCGGTGTAGAGCATAGCGCACCTCCTTTCTTGTCCTGTTGTGATTCTACAAAAAAAGCAGGGAAGATCACATGGCCAAAACCTTGCGATTTCCTTGCTTTTTGACAAGAATTTACTATGAAAGCGTTGTCAATAGACTGTCAGACGGGGGTGCTTGCACACCCGAATGACAGGGTATTAGACAACCAAGCCGGTATGAGCAAGGAGCACGGTAGTGCGGATTGCGAATACTGGCGGTCATCGCGGGAGCTCGAAGAGCGGAGCGATGGGCTTTCATGCGTGGTGGCGCGCCGCGTTAGCTTTTACATATCATTAAATTTATATCCGATGCCCCAGATGGTCAGGATGTACTCCGGTGCGTCGGGATGAGGCTCTATCTTCTTCCGCAGCTTCCGGATAAACGCCATAATATTGCTGTCGTCCATCAGATATTCGCCGTCCCAGACCGCCTGGTAAATCTGTTCCTTGGTGAAAACCTCACCTCGGTTTTTCGCCAGAAACAACAGAATATCAAACTCCTTCGGCGTCAACGAGATCTCATTCTGCTCCATTTTCACGCGCCGTGCAGCGGGATAGATATGCAGTTCGCCACAGACGATTTCAGAAGCATTTGACTCGATACCGGCATCGCCCAGCTCCAGCATCAATGTCTGACTGTTTCCCTGAGCTAAGTCAGAGAGTGCTTCCAATAGCTCCTGTGCGCCTGCGGCATCTACTGGCGCTGTTTTCAGTTTTTCACGCAACCAGGAAATTGTAACGGAATCCAAGCTGACAAAACCAACTCTTTTCTTCATGGGACACCTCCTTACAGCAGCTCTTTGTGCTTCTTAAAATAGAAGTACTTTGCGCCGCTGATGGCAAGCAGATAACAGATCACATCAAGCAGCAGAAAACCATAATAGCCCACCGGAAGGGCAGTCAGTCCCAGATAACCGCCCACCGGTGTGATGGTAAATATCGTAAACAGAACGATCCCCAAAATCGTAACCAGAAAGACCGCATGAGAGGGCTTGCTCTGGAGGAACGGGATTTTACTGGTACGCAGCAGATGCAGGATCAGCACCTGCGTCCACATGGATTCTAAAAACCACCCGGTCTGAAACAGGGAAATAAAGACTGCCTGTCCGGACGGGTCAAGCCCGGCAAAGTTGCCCCCGCAAAGGGAAGGGCAGAGCACGAAATACAGGAACGCGAAGGTCAACACATCAAAGACGGAGCTGATTGGGCCGAACCGGCACATAAACCGTCCCAGATTTTTTCCTGTCCAGCGAATGGGGGCCTCCAACTGTTCTGCATCCACGTTGTCCCAGGGCAAGATCAGGCACAACGTATCATACAGAAGATTTAGGAGCAGCAGCTGGAGTGAGGTCATGGGGAAGAAGGGCAGCAGGACGCTGGCGATAACGACGGCACAAATATTCCCGAAGTTGGAGGATGCCGTGATCTTAATATATTTCGCCATGTTCGCAAATGCCCGTCGTCCTTCCAGGATGCCCTGCTCAAGCACGTTCAAATCTTTCCTGAGTAGAATGACATCGGCGCTCTCTTTGACAACCTCTGCCGCCGTATCCACGGAAATCCCCACGTTGGCAGCCAGCTCTGCGGGCAGGTCGTTCATCCCGTCACCCAGGAACCCGACACTGTGGCCGTTCTTTTGTAAAAGATCCACGATCTGTGCCTTTTGTCTGGGCGCCAGTTCCGCAAAGACGATGGTTCTCTCAATGAGCATGGGAAGCTCATTCTCAGAGATCAGTTCCAGCCCTGCGCCGGTCAGGATATGGTTTGTCTCTATGCCGAGGCGGGAACAGATGGAAATCGCTGTTTTCTGATCGTCTCCGGTCAGAACACGAACATCCACCTTTAGTTTTTTCAGACGTTCCATGGCCTCCGCAGCACTTTTCTTCGGCGCATCAAAAAAGCCGAGATACCCCAGAAGGACAAAGTCTGATTCATCTCCACTCAGAGTGGAAGAGGTCGTTCTCCGGCAGGCAACGGCAAGGACTTTCATACCGTCCTCGGTCATCTCGTCCACGATAGTGTGGGCATCCTTAACGGAATTTCCCTGAATCGGAATTTGTTCTCCCTTAAACTGGATGTAACGGCACCTTGACACAACCTGTTCTACATTGCCTTTGATGATATGCAGGTTTTCCGTTTCACCTTTCAGCAGGATTCCAACAGATTTGTGTGTATAATCAAAGGGTTGCTCATTCAGAAGGATGCTGCTTTTGGAAAGCGTTTCAAAATGCTCTTCCATGCCGGGCATCTCCAGACATTTCAAAATCGCCGTGTCCAAGTGATTCTTCACGCCGCTGTGATAGAAGCTGTTCAGGAAGGCATAATCCAGAACCGTTTCGCTCTCATTTCCCAGAACATCCATGAAATATTCCAGCGTAACGGTATCTTCGGTCAGGGTGCCTGTCTTATCCACACAGAGCAGATCCATGCTGCCCAGAGATTGCATAGCGTTGATATTTCTTACCACCGTTTGCTTTTTGCCCATGGAAAAGCTGCCCTTGGTCAGACAGGCGTTGACCACCATCGGCAGCATCTCCGGCGTCAGTCCTACCGCAACAGACAGGGCAAACAGAAATGCCTCCAGCCAGTTGCCTTTCGTCAGCCCACTGGCGAGAAAAACGATCGGAACCAGAATCACCATGAACTTGATCAGCACCCAGGCGATGGACGCTGACCCACGGTCAAATTCCTCTTTTCGGTTCGAGGGTGTTGCAGAAAAATTCCCGTAAACGGTATCGGCTCCGACCGCCAAAACGATGCCTGTTCCCTGACCTCCGGTGACGGTCGTCCCCTGAAAGACGGTGTTACTGTACGCGCTGATTTTGGTCGGGACTTCTGTCAGAGGCAGGGTGTTCTTTTCCAGAATCCTGCTTTCTCCGGTGATGACAGACTGGGAAACAAAAAAGTCTGTTGCGTCCGTCAGGCGAATATCTGCCGGGACACGGTCTCCGGCTTCCATACGGACCAGATCACCAACCACCAGTTCGTCCGAACACACCTCCTGCCAGATACCGTCCCGACATACAGAGACCGTGGTCTGCACCAGCTGGGTCAGGCGGTCAGCAACACGCTTTGCCCGAAGCTCCTGAATCAGCCGTATAATACCGCTCAGAACCAACATCACGCTGATAATAAGAACCGAAGAAAGCCCCTGCCCGTATTGTTCCGGCATCAGAATATCTGTGAATAGCAGGATAACCGCCAGCAGGAAAAGGATCACTGTGAAGGGGTTAATAAATGCTCTGCGGATGCAGTGCGGGATAGTGTTTTCCTTTTTGTCGCTTACCGTCTGCTCATTTCCACCATATTTTTTCCGATACTGACGCACCTGCTCCTGGGTCAAGCCCTTTTCACTGGAATGGGTTTTCTCAATAACGGTCGAACAGGAAGCGCAAGCGTATTCCCGTATTCGGGGGTGGATTATCTCTTTCATGGGCCAAATCTCCTCGTCACTCAAGCTTTGTTGCTCACATTATAACATAGAAAGCAAAGTGCAAATCTTGCTTTTTTCTTGTTCTTGAGCGCGATAGGAACGCAGCACAAAAATGCCGCCGTACAGGGTGATTCCTGTACAGCGGCATTCATTTAATCCTTCAATCCGTGTGTTCCCGCCATATCCCTGGCATACTGCTCTAACTCGCCGGAGAATACCAGTCTGGCATAAGTCAACGGTTCGTTGTAGATCAACCAGTCGATCTCTGTCTGTATGGGGATAGTGGGGCAAATCTCATCGTCCACCCCTGGGGTATAGATACTGATCTCAGTACCATCAGTGAACCGCAGCTCCACGCTGGCGGTGTCGATGTTAAACTCACAGGATGTATTCATGTCAATCGCTCCCTTCTATCATTTTGAAGTGCCGCAACGCCTCCACAATCGCCTTTTCCTTCTCTGGCGGACATTGAGGCTGTCTTGTGTCCTCTGATTTTGACAGATTATAATTCTCACGCTCAATGATACCGTATTTTTGCTTCACCTGTGCGATATACAGCGAAGACACGGAAAGACCAGTCTGCTCTTTCACATAGGCTTTGATCTCCTGATAGGTGGCCTTGCTTTCCGCCGCCGTAATATCCAGCTCGTCCAGGTCAAGCCCCACCCGGATCACATCGTCCGGCTTTTGTTGGGACAGCTGAACAACCGTCTCCACATGGCACGAGAAAACGATATTGATGTCACACGCAGCTCGGGTGTATGCGCGAACATATCGAAGGGCATTTTTTGCCGTTTGCCTGTATGGCATAACATATCAAGGCGTTTTTTGCCCATTTTGGGGCATTTTAGCGCATATGGGTGTATGCGCGAACATATCCATCAGACTTCCTTTAGTATCACCCAGCGTCCGTTTTTCTTAGCACCCTCACGTTCAATGTAACCTTGTTCTGACAAACTCTTCATCATACGCTGTACTTTTCTTTTGGAAAAACCAAGCTTCTCTGCGGCGAGCACCTGCGTAATAGAAGGTTCTGCCTTTAACAGAGATATCAGCTTTACATCTTCTTCTCCTAAGGCATCACTTAAAGTGCCATTTAAAGCGTCATTTAAAGCGCCATTTAAAGCGCCATCCTGTGACGCTTTAAAATTCAAATTCCAAAGCGTAACAATAAAACACACCCGATTTGAGAAAAACTTAGGTGTCAGATCCGGCTCATAATTTGCCGCGTTCTCATATGCACCAATAATCTTCCCCAGTCCGCTGCCTTGTCGCTCCATGTATCCAAGTCGCCCGAAAATATCCGCAAGAATAGGATTTCTTCTTGTGGATGGGATATCGTCTATATTCCATTCCTGTATCTGTGTTCCATCCGGCATTCCGCCTGGTGAATAAATCGTCAGTCTGTCATCATACATATCAATATGAACTTCGCTACCGTTTACAAGATAGTCCCGATGTATAAGTCCGTTCACCAGACTTTCCAAAATACTGCGTTCGCAGTAATCCGGCATCTCAATCCGAGAGTCATCTGTCTTTTTCCACATGGTTTTCATATTGCGTTTCACAAAGGCAAGTCCCTCGTTCAACAGGATAATCAGACTCCCCGAAAACTCGCCGCTGTCGATTGCATCAATCTGTCCGCCGCTCTTATCCAGACCATTCCATCGCGTACAAAAAAGTCGCGAATGTCGAATAGGGCAATCATCTGCAAGTAACGCACCTGCATTTGTAAGCTTGCCGCTTGCGTCACGAACGCCAAAGGAATCCATCATCTTCTCCGTCATGCTGTTGCCTGTCCATGATTTATAGCGTTCGCGCAGCTTGCTAAAAGAATAATCCTCATAATCATATGGTGAAATAAGAGCATCATACGATGAATTGTTGCCTCTAAGAACAAGACGCTTTAACTCCGTTGCATCAGCGAGGACGCTTTCATTTCCAATCCGAATATACGCCTCCGTTACACCATCTGCTGCATAATAATAAGGTGTATCTGTCCCTGCTGGAACATGAACCGTTAAAATATCTTTTCCCTCTTCCACCTTATGAAGCTGCATCACAATCTGAGGAAACGGTGAAATACGCTCCTTTACCTTCTGACTGACATATTCCGATGCGCTCTTTATATCCTCAAGGCCAACCACCTGCTCATCATCCGTAACGCCAAAAATAAGCACACCTCCTACCGTATTGGCAAAGGCACTGACGCTTTTCAGCCAACTTTTCGGTTTCTTCATTTCCACGGCCTGTTTTTTGTCATATTCCGTGGATTCTCCGATAAATTTCTTCAAATCCATGCTGCACGCCTCCATCGCTTTGCGTTTATTACATGGGTATTGTAACACAAGCAAACGTCTTTTTAAAGTCATTCATCAGCTCCTCAAAAAAATTTGACACAATAAAAGGGCGTCCATTGCGGATGCCCCAATTTATTGTACTGTAATTTTACATCGCCACTTCCGTCTCCAGCCCCGATTTAAACTCCACCGCGAAATGGTCGTCATAAACCGTAATCTTCTCAATCAGCTTTCGGACGAGGCACTCGTCATATTCCGTAACCGCCGTCTCCATTTCATCGAGCATTTTCTCCATCTCTTCCACCCGCTGACGGCTTCCCTCGTTGTTGGCATCTTCTAAAAGAAGCTCCTGCTTTTTTCTGCGAAGCTCCTCGATTTTATCCGCGATGTCATCATAAGCCTGTCTTGCATTGGCCTTTTTCAGTAGTTCCTTCTGCAAATCAGCAAGTTCTGCCTCAACCTCTTCGATTTTGCTGGCGTTACCGCTACCAATTACTTTTTCGATATTCTCCTTCAAAATCGGGATAATGGTATCCCTGCCGGAGAACACATCATTGATAGCTTTTACCACCACCGCCTGAAGGTCTTCCTCCCGGACCGTTCTGGCCGGACAGTCAATCCCGCTCGTTTTCTTCGTCACACGGCTGACGCACCTCCACACAACGGATTTTTTTTCACGGTTATTCCAGCTGATTCTCCGGAACAAATCTCCGCAGTGTGCGCAGAAGATGATACTCGATAATGCATAGTGGC
>Ga0192240_10305_pt1 | contig 22329 bp, 20 predicted proteins | sample Koala_Koa27_H3_FD_131237 | JGI IMG/M metagenome (GOLD analysis project Ga0192240, IMG submission 131237) | Enriched cells from koala feces incubated with labeled cellulose particles, San Francisco Zoo, California, United States - Koala_Koa2-7_H3 ...
TTATACTATACCCCTATACTGATACCAATATCCTACTGCTATACAGCTCTTTTTTATATATATTTTATTAAATCCGCAAGAATTTCGTGGCAAAGATGTCTTGCAACTTGTTGTTGGCTTTTCCATGATGCTTTCATTAAATGGTTCTATACATATAATACCATAAACTATTATACCTACTATCATATATTCTATCTATACCTTATACCACTTTTTTTGATTTAAAGGGAATTTGGGATTTTATACATTGTTGTATGGACTCTGCCTATCTTCCATGAACTGTGTCCATCGTTGTTTCAACTGTATGATCCTATAGATCAGATTTTATGTAATTCTATATATTTAACTATATTATTAATCCTTGCAAAATTCAATGAAAATGATTACCTTTGCGCCGCACATTAATTTAAACGTTTAAAGCAAATTAAAGGTATGAAGACAAAATTATTTTTTGCTGCTTTAGCAGTATTGGCAATGACTGCTTGTGGCGGTAATAGCGCGAAAGAAAATGTAGCTGACGCTACTGAAGTAGAAACAGTAGCAGTAGATCAGGAAGAAGCTTGTTGCAAAAATGACTCTACAGCTTGTTGTGATAAAGATGCAGAAGAAAAAGCTTGTTGTGCAGAAGAAGCCACTGCTGAATAATAGCTTTTGAACTTAGATAAGAAAGGAAGAAAATCGATATATTTTCTTCCTTTTTTCTTTCTCATTTACTATACTTACTTATCTGTTATCTTTATTCAATTATCAAATAGCTTGCAGTTTCCTTAATAAACTATCTGAATCTATCTGTTTGGTTGCTGCCCACCCTGAACGCCTATATTGCTTTTCAATCATTATGCGATGTTCCTATCCATCTGTATTTACCTTTGTTTCCCATTCAGTTTATTATATATCCTCTGTGACATCCCTGTTATGCCGGATACAGATTTCCCACTGCGAATTTTAGTTTCCTGTAGGAGGAAACCTTATCGGAAGAATCTATGTATTTAGCTAACCCATTCGGGTTTCTGTAAGAAATATATGCCTCCTTCCTTTACTAGGGAACTCCTGCCTTTCCCATAATAATAGCTACACGGGTGGGAGGAAACTTGGGAACAGAGAAAGACTTTTATTCACGACACGGGAGGAAAGTTCAAACCAAATAGGGGGTTCTATCCATGGAATCCTATTTTCACTTTTCACAGACAGAATTCAATTTCAAAACCTGCATGTGACCCTTTTGATCCCTCGTGTATGAACTGACAAAGAATTAAATCCATAGATCGGTTGATAAAAAAGCATGTATAAACAAAAATGTACCTCATATTAGTTTATCTATTTTTTGTTAAAATGGGAAAAAGATTTATTTTTGCATATAGTTGTAGTTTTTCTATTGAATCAAACATCTGTCAAATAAAAGGGAGAAACCTGAAATGCCTATGTAAAGAGAGTAAGGATCTGGTTAAAATCTGAATAATATGCTAACAAAAATCGTGAAAGTAAAGAAAGCGAAAGCAAAAGTAAATGGTTGCTGTGACTGTTTCGGGGGTGGTTGTCGCTGTAACGACTAACAAAGCCGGGAAAGCTTGACTGTTCCAGAGATAGTCAGGCTTTCCTGCTATGTAACATACCGAAATGAGACTTTCCCATACAGAAACATTTATTATTCCTGTTATCCGGACACGAATTTCACAACATACTTTTATCGCCTATTCCCCTTTGAGTGACACTTGTTGCCTGATAGATCAGTCAGGAGTGGATCTTTTACACACCCTGGCGGATTCCTTCTTTTCTGGAGAACCGAACGAAGGATATCCGGAATGGGCTAAGGAATTGCTGGACTACGACTTTCCCGCGGTCCGGAAAATGTTACGTCAGTCTCCGCAGGAATATACCACCCTGTCGTTGCTTCCCAATCTGATGTGCAACTTCAGGTGTCAATATTGCTATTCGGCTCAGGGGAGGTCCCATACCCAGATCACCCGGGAAGAGCTTCGGAAGGCACTGAATTTCTTTATCGACCCGCAACGCATTTGTCCACAGACCATCAAAATGTTTGTCTCAGGCGGTGGAGAACCTCTTCTTTCCTGGGAAACTATCAAATACGCGTTGGAGTATGCATACGAACGCGCCCGGCGATACGGTTTCACTCTGTGGGTATCTTTCATTACCAACGGGGCTATTCTTGAGGAAGAAATACTCCATACGCTGAAAACCTATGCGTGCAGTGTATGCGTATCCTTTGAAGTGCTCCCGGAGTTGCAGGAGCATCTGCGTGGTCAGTATGAAAAGGTCTCACAACATATTATCAGCTATGGTAAGGCCGGTATTCCGGTTATGCTCAATTCCACCATCACACCTTTCAGTGTAGACCGGATGCAGGAAATGGTAGAAGAGGTATTGAAAACATATCCTTTTGTCCGCAATTATACGCTGGAACCGGTGACCGATCATACCCTGTTCGGTTCGCCCGGAGAGATGCGGGAGTTCTACCGGAAATTTGCTACCCATTACCGCGCCATTAAGGAATTGTATGGAAAGGAGAAAACCTCACTATGGTTTTCATTGGATGAAATGGCAGATACTATGAAAATGAGATATTGTCCGGGTAAGTTATGTTTGACCCCCCAAGGCACCTTTTCGATCTGCCACTGCGCCTCTTCGCCCCGGGAAGACAGGTATAAAAAATGTGTCTATGGCTCGGTAACTGAAGAGGGAGTTACCTTTGATACGGAAAAGTTCAGGCAATTGATGGATCTGAATGTCCTGCACAAAGAAAAATGCCGGGATTGTTTTACGAAATGGAATTGTGGAGGCGAATGTATGACACGTGCCGATCAATACCCGGAAGCATATATGGAGGAGGTTTGCCACTTCAATCGGGAATGGTTGCGTACTCAGTTGGAACAACGTATATCGGAGGCGTATACGGAAGACTAAACTTGATATTTTTCTGTTACTATGAATATTTTATCTGAGAATAACATATACACCTGTTCGCTACATGAGTTTTTACCTGTAGAAAACGGACAGTTCTTTTTGCTCTACGCACCGCTTGCCACGGTAGCAACCCTTGTTTCCCGTAAAGACGTGGAGGCGTTGTGTTCCTACCTCAAACAGCCTTCGGAGGGTGATCCGATGGAAGAACTGGCATGCGCACTACTCGATACATCGCCCTCGGAAAGTTCACTGTCCAGACGCATCCGGGGTACTGATGGTTTTGTGAATCTGTCCCTGCTCCCCAACAACGTATGCAACTTCCAATGCAGTTATTGTTACTCTGCTGCCGGCCGTTCCCAAACAGAGATAACTCCGGAAAAACTTACTGCCGTATTAGACTATTTTATCTGCAAAGGGAGGACGTCCCACCGCCGACTGACCATCTCTTTTTTAGGAGGCGGAGAACCTCTGTTATCCGGACATTTGGTGGAAACCGCAGTGAAATATGCCAACGAACGTGCTGGCCGGGAGGGATTTGAACTCTGCTACAAAATCGTGACCAACGGCTCGATACTCAGCCCCAGAGAGCTGGATCTTATTCTGGAGAACCGGATGGAGGTTACTGTTTCCTATGAAATACTGGAAGAGATCCAGAATCTCCAGCGAAAACATTTCGATAGAGTCAGTCGTAACCTGCAACTCCTGGCGCGAAAGGGAGCACTGCTATCGATCAATGCCGTTATTACTCCACAAAACGTATGCCGTCAGGTAGAAATGGTAGAGGAGGTTTCACGTCAATTCCCGGAGATCACTTATCTCTCTTTCGAGCCGTTGATGGAACTGAACGATTGGTCGGCAGAACAGACAGACACACGGTTCTATGACCGGTATATCTCCCATTTTCTGGCAGCGCGGCAAGTGGCCTGTCGACACGGCATAGAATTGTCATGCAGTCTCCTCCGGAATGTAGATTGTTCCGTAGAACGGTATTGCGCCGGAGAATTTGCTGTTTGTCCCGATGGTAACATCACTTCTTGTCCCTGTATCTCTTCTCCGGAAATGCCGCATTACGAAAGTTATGTATATGGTCGGATCACTGAACAAAACGAGATCGTCATCGACACTTCCAGACTTTCCGGTTTGCTGGACGAAGATGTACATGCCCATCCGGAATGCCGGGATTGTTTTGCGAAATGGAATTGTGGAGGAGGGTGTCTGCATGCCAACCGCCTGGAGGATAAAGACAAAAAACAGATAAAGTGCGATTTCGTACGCAAATTCACCAGACACATTATATGGGAGCGACTGAAATCCGACTATGAGAACGAGTCGGAAAAGCCTATCCTGGATATCCTGCGTGAAGCCAATGCCTGAAAAAGATACCTTATGATACTTACAGAACACGCTATATATCCTATTGCTACCGGAGTACATTTCGGCAGACAACCGGAAGATGTTTATCTGATCTATGCCCCTCTATCCGGTCAGATGTTGCTGGCTGATGCACAGACTGTATATAAAATGAACCGGACTCTGGAGGGGGAGAAAAAGGAAGAAGAGGTGGATGAGTTGCTTACGGCACTATTGGATACCTCCGACAACCCGTTGGAGACCATCCATCACCTGGAAGATTACCAGGTAATGTATGTGTTACCCGGATTCCTATGTAATTTCTCCTGTAGCTATTGCTTCTCTGCCAGAGGACGTTCCGGCAAAGAACTGTCGTGGCCACAGTTGAAGGCAGCCCTGGACTACTTTGTAGACAGTCGCCGGTCGCAGAAGAAAGAGCTGAAGATCACATTTGTGGGGGGGCGGAGAGCCTATGCTCTCCTGGCGACTCGTAAAATCCGGCATTGAATATGCGTCGGAGCTTGCCGGCAGGCAGGGAATTGCATTATATTTCGGGCTTATTACCAACGGATCTGTGATGAATGAAGAGATACTCCGGACATTTTCCACCTATCACGTGCGGCCTCGCCTCTCTTTTGAGATCCTGGAAGAAATACAGAACAAACAACGCGGAGCATACCGTAAAGTGTGTCAGACCCTGGATGCCCTGTCGGCCAGAGAGATACCTTGTGAAGTACGCTCCATGATCACTCCGGCGAATGTGGACCGGCTCGGGGAAATGGTGCTGGAAATGGTTCATCGTTTCCCGGCTGTAGCCACCTATTATTTTGATCCCATTACAGACGCGCGGATATTTTCCGATCCGGAATATACCCGTCGGTTTTACCATCGTTACAACGAGGCTTTCCTCCAGGCGCGTACCATAGCAAAGGCCCATCAGAAAGAACTGAAAAACGCGACTTCCCGTAGCCTCGAAACCACTGTGGAGAGATATTGCAACGGAGAACTGTGTCTCACTCCCGAAGGTACGTTCTCCATCTGCATGGAGGTATCCTCTCCGGAAGAGAAACACTACGAAGAGTTTATATACGGATGGATCGATGAAAACCATACAGTCCGGATGGACCGGGAAAAATTCCGGCGACTGAAAGAGAAAGAGATGGCACAGCAAAATCCCGACTGCCTCCATTGCTTTGCCCGTTGGAATTGCGGAGGCGGATGTATGGCCAGCAACAACCAATACAGCTACGAAGTACGGCAAGTGATCTGCGATGCGACACGTTCCCTGACACACCGGCTTCTGCTCGAAAGGCTCCATGAAGAGTACCTGTCACAGAGCGGTATCACACTGGAAGAACTGGTAAATAATTACATGGATTAAGGTATGCAGTATCCTCACTTATCACATCATTCGATCTTTGTCATTCCGGCAGAAGAATACCTGCCTTCCGGAACAGCTACCCTTTTGTATGCCCCTCTGACAGGATATGTTATGAAAGTTACACCTGCGGATATACAGCAGCTGGAAAATGCTGCGGCAGGAAAGGAAAAGCCTACAGATCCGTCTGTACAGGCTCACCTGGATCATCTGTGTAACCTTTCTGCGTATGGAAAGTCCATGTATTCCGTTACAGATCCCGGAGAATACCTGCTGTTGTATATTCTGCCCAATTACATTTGTAATTTCTCCTGCTCTTATTGCTTCTCTGCCCAGGGACGTTCGGACAGAGAACTGAGTAAAGAAGAGTTGAAAGCAGCACTGGATTATTTTATCGACAGCAACCGCATCCGGGAAAAGAAATTGTTCATCATTTTCCTGGGAGGAGGTGAACCTACCCTTTCCTGGGAGTTGCTGAAGTTCGGTATAACCTACATACACACCCGGGCCGGTGCGGAAAAAATAGATGTGACCATCACCCTCGTCACCAACGGTTCTGTACTGAGCGCTGAAATGCTACAAACCTTTGTTACACACAACGTACGGATACGGGTATCATTTGAGGTTCTGGAAGAGATACAGAATCGGCAACGGGGCAAATACAAGCGGGTCTGCCAATCTATAGATCGTCTCTCTGCGGCGGGAGTATACCTGCAGGTACGTGCCATGATCACCCCGTTGAATGTAGAACGGATGGTTGAAATGGTACAGGAACTGGCTGACCGATTTCCCGGAGTAGAGGCTTACCTGTTCGATCCGGTTACAGACAAACACATCTTCTGTCAGGAAGAGGAGACACGGTCTTTTTATAAGAAATACCAGCAACATTTTTTCCGGGCCCTTGATCTGGCCCGGCAACAGTACAAGCAACTGAAATGTGCTCTGTCGGGTAACCTCGACTCTATTGTACCCCGTTATTGTTACGGAGAACTTTGCCTGACCCCCGAAGCGACGTTCACGATCTGTCACCGGGTATCTACTCCCGCAGACGAACGATATACAGCCTGTACTTACGGAAAAATAGATTCTTCGGGCAGACTTGTTTTTGACCGGGAGAAGTTCGGGAGACTGATCCGTACTGACACCATACACGACAACCCCGACTGCAAAACCTGTTTCCTTCAATGGAATTGCGGAGGAGGATGTATGGTACAGAACCGGGAATACAATCCTGCGATACGTAAAGTCATCTGTGAATTTACGCGCGATTTCTCTACTGAACTGCTGGTAAGGAAACTGGGACCGGCCCCTGCGGGTCATGTCTGATCGCAATAAGATATACACATGAAAACACCGTTGTTAAATCAAAAAGAAATAGTTGTCGCTCCTTTGGTCCAGGATAAAACCGGGGAACACTATCTCGTGTACGCCCCCTTTACGGGTCTCTTTCTGGAGAAGTCCCGCGAAGAGGTTTTACGCCTGGAACAGGTTGCCCGTTTCACGGCTGACAAAGAACTACAGGATACCTACGCGCGACTGACCACCCGGCAACGTCCGTTGCAGCAGATACAACAGATAGAGGAAACAACAGAAATGAGCATTCTTCTCAACTACATCTGCAATTTTTCCTGCTCCTATTGTTACTCGGCCCGGGGACGCTCCCGTAAACAAATAGAGAAAGAAACTTTGCTCACCGCTCTGGATTTCTTCATCAACAGGCAACGTACCCGTGCCCCACGCCTGCAACTTACTTTCTCCGGCGGAGGCGATCCTCTCGCGTCCTCATCCCTGCTGGAAACAGCCATCACCTATGCTTCCCGGCGTGCCGGCGAACAAGGTTTCGACATCCGGTACGGTATGGTTACCAACGGCACCCTGCTGACCCCGGAGATCATCGGACTGGTCACCTCCTACAAAATCAATCTGGTGATCTCTTTCGATGTCCTCGAAGAGGTACACAACAAGCAGCGGGAAAGATACAGCGACGTATGCGCGGGCATCGATGAGCTGATCTCCCATCAGATCTATCCCGGGATCAGGAGCACCATCACGCCACTGAATGTGGATCGTATGGAAGAGATGGTCCGGGAAATGATCAACCGTTTTCCAGGATTAGGAGGTATCGCTTTTGAAGCCGTTCTCAACCCCTCCCTGTTTCCAACGACGGAAGCGCTGAAGCAGTTCTATACCTCCTTTGCGGAAAATTACTTCAACGCTTGCCGGGTGGGACTGGAACATGATTTCTATGTAGGCAACACACTGGTCAACAATGCCGGACAGTGCCGGGAGCGTGCCTGCCTGAGTAAGTTCACCCTGACCCCGGAAGGAGCCATCACCGCTTGTTCGCGCATCTCCTCTCCGAAAGAAGATTTCTACGACTCCTTTCACTACGGTACGGTGACACCCGACAGGCAGGTACAACTCGATACAGACCGGCTGAGGCATATCCTGAGCAGAAATGTATATCACTACCCCGAATGCGCCTCCTGCATCGCCAGGTGGCATTGCAGCGGCGGATGTCTATTGGCCCGTCATGTATATAGCCCGGAAGAATTCGCCATCCATTGCGGGTTTGTCAGGGAAATGTTAATACAAACACTAAAAAACAAATGAATATGTCACTGATCAGTTTGCTGTTGTGGATCTCCTCCGCTGGTATTGTAGCGGCTATTCTCTGGTATCTCCTGGCATGCAACAACCACCTGGACAACATCATTAAAGGAAAAACCTACAAGCAGCTCCTGCTTCTGGGCACAGTAGTCGTACTCACATTGAGCTATATGTATCTCTGGGCCAGTCTGCTGATAAAAGACCATTCCGGTACCGTATTACTGAATATCTACAGCTGGTTCTCCCAGACCAGTGGGGTAGACAATGTTCCGGAGCCCTTTTCGTTAAAGATATTCTCTCTGATCGTCTCGTTAACAGGCTCTGTGGTTTTCAGCGGACTGTTGATCTCCACTTTCAACAACCTGATCCAACGGAGGATCACAGCTGTAGAAGAGGGTAAGATCAGATACCGCAGCCTCTACGGACACGACATCCTGATAGGGGCAAATGAACTCACCTTCTCCGTGGTACAATTCCTCCTGTCCAATACGAAACAGGGTTCCGGTAGCCGGATCGTGATACTCAGCAAACATCCGGCACAGGAAGTCAGACAGCGGTTTGGTCATCTGAATGAAAAACAACAACGACGCATGGTTGTCTACAACGGAAATATCTGCGAGGAACAAACCCTTAAGGAACTGAAACCGGAAAGTTGTCACCGCATAGTGATCCTGGGCGATGATCCCATCTGTAAATGTGACTCCGGTAACATCCTTATCCTGGATCAGTTGATCCGGATCCTGGAAGAGAAGAGCAAAGGCATGCCTGCGGGTACGAAAGCTGTAAAAGAGTGTTATCTTTCCTATTGTGACGACTCTTTTATGCTGAACTATTTCCAAGACCATCATGCCCCGCTGATACATCTCTATCCGTTCAACTTCTATGAAAACTGGGCCACAAAGATCTGGGGATACGGCCATCTGTATCATGTACTCAAACCCAGGGAATCTTTCCAGTATTTTTCCCTGACCCAGGGACAGATCTCACCCACTTCCGATCATTTTGTCAACCTCATTATCCTCGGATTCAACCACATGGGAATGGAGTTGCTGAAAACAGCCATCAAGATATGCCACTACGCCAATTTTGATGAAGCCAGCGAACAGCCCAAAACCCGGATCACCGTTATCAGCGATGAAACAGAACACATACATTTCTTCCAGTCCAGATACTCCGGTATCAGCCATCTTCCGGACATTGAATATACATTTATAGAAAAGTCTCCTTACGATCCCGGGGTCAGGACCCGGTTGCCGGAGTTGATTAACCACCCCCAGGCGGTCTCCACAATTGCCATTTGTTCCGACGATGCAGATCGTAATTATACCTTAGCCACTCACCTGCCTGTAGAGATATACGAAAAAAATACCTATAGTAGCTGAGTATCACCTGTTCTCTGAATACTTCGGCCAGCTGCACGCAGATAAACGCCGGTACACTCACCTGCGGTTCTTCGGTTTCAGGAACACAAGCGCGGATATCAAATACAACCTGGAGGTCGCCCAGTTCATTCACAAAGCACTGGATCACTTGTACGATCAGAAAGCAAAAGGCCATCCCACCGTGTATACGGCACTACCGGATCTGGTTTTCACTAAAGAAGAGATAAAAGCGACCTGGCACAGATATAAAATAGACAATAAAAGACAGACCCTGCTGGCACAAACAGACGCGTTGATGTCTATGCTTGACAGCATGGGACTGGAATTAGTTGAAGCCCGGAACAGACCCATAGAGGAGTATACCTTTGAGTTGCTGGGGACTACATTTGACCACATCCGGCACCGGCAAATGATCGCGTGGAATCTGCTGGCGGGCTATTTGCCCACCGATCACATCGCCGACCCGAATCATTGGGAAACAGGAAAAGTAAATATCCTCTTCCCTCTGTCAAAGATCAGAAAGGATACTAAACGTTATAAAGAAGTAAAAGATACATGTCATTTTCAGCAAATTTCTCATCTGCTATGGTTGTACACAAACAAATATTACCTGAAACCGAAAGGCAACTGAACGATAGCGGACTGTTCCTGTACGCGCAGGATCTGATCGTACCGGATTCCGGACTCAGTTTGCTCTATTCTCCTATGGCCCGCAAGGCGATGTGGATAGACCCGTCGACGGTCTGGGGGAGAGAACAGGATCCGCAGGGAGAAGTAGCCTGGAAAAAAGCTGTGGATGAGCTGGCCGATTTTATTCCGCTCAAAGACCGCACCCGGAAAGTGAAAAGCGTAGCAGACTATCCGTTACTCACGGTACTTCCCAATCAGAAATGTAACCTGAGTTGCAGTTATTGCTATTCGGCGCGGGGACGTTCCGGTGCCGAACTGGACTTGCAAACGCTTAAACATACGATTGATTTCTTCATCAGGACCAAAACTTCCGACAGGCCTCTCTCTGTTTCGTATATGGGAGGAGGAGAACCGATGCTCTCCTGGACGCTTTTGTCCGAAAGTATGGATTATGCCCGCGAGCAGGCAGCAGAGGCAGGCAAAAAGATAGACTTTACCATCATTACCAATGGCACTGTCCTGACAGAGAAAATGCTGGCATACATCCGCGCTCACCACATACAGATAAGTATCTCTTTCGAGATCATAGAAGAGATCCAGAACCGGCAACGCGGACAGTACCCCAACGTCGTCAGGAACATACAAAGGCTGATCGACAATCAGGTGATCCCTCAGATCAATTCCACCCTTACTCCCGGTAATGTGGAGCGAATGACGGAAATGTATGAGTTGCTGGACAGGCAATTCCCGGAAATTACCCACATGATGTTTGAACCGGTTACCGCGGCGGGTCTTTTCGCGGAAGGTAACGACTTAGACAACTTCCTGAAAACCTATACCCGCCACTTTCTGGCCATCGACCGGGAAGCGCGGAAGAAAAACAAAAGTCTCACCTCTTTTCCTTATCTCCGTACGGTTTTCCCGACCGAACGGGCTTGCGCCGGAGAATTTTGTCTCACTCCCGATGGCAAACTGAGTGGATGCTACTGCGTTTCTGTCCCCGGTGATCCCGCCTATGAACGTACCGTGTACGGGGAGGTAACCAGCCGGACAGAGGAACCCGGCAACCCGCTCCGGATAGATGAGGAACTATTTACGCGACTCCTGGAAGAGAATGTATACAATAAATCCAAATGCGCGTATTGTCCGGTGAAATGGAATTGTGGAGGAGGCTGTTTCTATCTCTGTAACTCTTATCCCGAAACGTATCAGGACATTTTCTGCGACTTTACCAAAGATTTTGTACGGAAAGTGGCGCTGCAAAGATTCGAACGTCTCTACAGTTCCCGCTTCGGAATCACTCCGCACGAAAATCTTTCATACATCCGTTCCCATCCGGTCATACTATCCATGAAATGAAAAAAACAATCAGCATAACCGAAACAGGCCACACCCGGCCGGTCCGGCCATCCACCGGATCCGATGCGTTACAGCCAGATAAACTGAAGGTCTTACTGGTAGTACCCCGGTATTTCTCTACCGAACAATGGGGATACATCATGCCATTGGGTACCCTCTATGTATCATCGGCTCTGAAACGCTCGGAAGTGGCGCATGTATATACACTGAATCTCAACCATACCGAAGGCGACTGCTACATCTTGCTGAAAGATACCATAGAAAATCACGGGATTGATGTGATCGGTATCGGAGGCATTTCCGGGCAGTTTCAGGAGATTGCCCCGCTGTTCCGGATGGCCAAAGAGATCAACCCCCTGATCATCACCCTGGCAGGTGGCGGCCTGATCACCTCCGACCCAGAAAACGCGATGAAAGCCCTGGAAACAGTAGACTACGGAGTGATCGGTGAAGGAGAGATCACTGTACCGGAACTGATAGAGGCATTCACGCGGAGATTTCCTGTAGACCCTATTCCCGGTCTGATCTACCTGAAAGAGGGTAACTATCACCGTACTCCTCCCCGGCCAGACATACAGGATCTGGATCGTTTGCCTTTTCCTGACTATCTCAGTTTCGATTACGACAAGTATCTGGCAACCAACGGTGAAGTAGAGAATGGCATCAGGTACTCTCCGGTCGCGGTCATCGGAGGACGTTCGTGCAAATACAACTGCACCTTCTGCTTTCATCCTTCGGGAAGCAAATACCGCCAACGTTCGCTGGATTCTATCTTCAGAGAGATTGATTTCCTGACACGCCATTTCAACATCAACTACATTGCCTTGCGTGAAGAACTCTTTGCTTCGGACAGTAAACGGGTGTTGGATTTCTGCAAACGCGTCAGGACATACTCCTTTACCTGGTCTATCCAGTTACGGGTAGATTCCGTAACTCAGGAAATAACGGACGCGCTTAAAGCCAGCAACTGTCGCTATATCTTCCTGGGTATCGAAAGCGCGGATAACCACATACTCCACAGTATGCGTAAACACATCACCATCGAACAGGTGGAAGAGGCACTGGCACTGACCATCGGATCCGGCCTGGACACACGTTCCACCCTCATTCTGGGAGATGAGAACGAAACCACGGAATCTTTCTACCGCACGCTGCGTTGGTGGCAGAAAAACAAGAAATTCTCTTCCATATCGCTGGATATGATCATTGCGTTCCCCGGGTCTACCCTGTACAAAAATGCCTGTAAGTCGGGTAAGATCAAAGATCCGGTCCGCTTCCTCAAAGAGGGGTGCCCGGTGATCAATCTGTCCCGTTACATCAGCAACGAAGCATTCAGCGACCTGGTCAGAGAAGTATCCCGCAACAACGGCATCTCTTATCAGATCGGCGATTATCAGAAGTAATCTATTTATAAATCTTTAAAAAACAATTATGGCAAAAGATGGAGATATGGTAGACGTTATGTTCCAATGGATCATTGATCTGTTCGGATGGTTTATAAAAATAGCCTTTAAGATCGCGGGGTGGTTATTCGTCGGGCTTTTCTCCCTGTTGGTAGCAGGCGTATCCGCCCTCTGGCGCGCCGCCACTCAGAAGAACAAACAGATCAGTAACGTCCAAGAGTACACAGACACCCCCGACGAGGAAGCATATCCATGATACGGGTCCTGATCATTACAACTGGCTATTCTTCCTTTGTATCCCGCATACAGGAGTGTAGCCAGTTGACTCTGACAGGTGTACTGGATTGCCAGGCATCTGTCCGGCTGGAAAGGTATTGCAACGGGCAAGGTGTTCCTTACCAGATACTGAAAGACCAGAACAGCCTGTTGCAAAAGTGGATAGAAGAAAGACAGCCGGAGGTGATCGCGGTATTCAGAATGCCTTTCCTTCTCCGGAAAGAGATCTTCTCCCTGCCACGCTACGGGAGTCTGAACCTGCATCCGTCTCTGTTGCCCGCTTACCGGGGACCCAATCCCTGGTTCTGGCTCTATTATTACCAGGAAGAGAAAAGTGGGATCACCATCCACCGGATAGACGAAGGTGAAGACACCGGAGATATGGTGTGTCAACACACATTTCCTGTTCCCACCGGAATAAGACTGGATGATCTGAAACAGACAGCCACAGAGCTGGGAGCAGCGTGGATGGTCCGTGTCCTTTGCAACCTTCCCCACATACAAAGCCTGCCCCAACCCTCTGTCTCACCTACTCCCAGAGCCAGGAACCTCAGCAACTACCGGGGCCTGATCCACTGGAACGAATGGCCCACGGAACGTATCTGGCACCTCCTCCGGGGGTTCCCGGAAGTGCTTCCGGAAAATGTACCTGATCTACCTTCCCATACAGCCTTAGTGCCACAGAGCTGTTCCAACGAAACCATACACTTACCTCCGGGACATCTGACAAGCAGGGGAGACACGTTTATTTTGTCCTGCAAAGACGGGAGCATTGTTCTTACACAGGCGTAACCGGCCAAACCCTCTTCCATATCCTGAACCATGTATATACCAAAGAAAGATCGGATCGGTTACATCCGATGCACTACCGGCAGTTGGGCCTGTCTTATACAACGGGAACGGCTCAGGCCGTAAGAAGTTGACCTACTCTTTTACCCTGCGGATAGGCTACTGACAGCGCGTAGGCCATTCTCCTGAAAATGATCCGTATCCACTGCACCCATACTGCTGTTCCCCGTTGAAAAGTTACTTAACTATACACAGATACGCAGCATACCGTATCATTCCCTTCGGTTTCCTTGTCTGTGAGTGATACATTCCTGTTCATTCCTTCTTTCTTCTTATGAAATGACGTTTTTTTGCAGAAAAAAGTAACGTATTATTTGGTTGCTAAGAAATATTCTATACCTTTGCAGCGTCGAAACAAGAAAAGACAACAAATGAATCAAACGTTTATACATATTCTACTGTCCGGCCTTATTATTCTACGAAAATATAGTGGAAGTGAGTGTCGTGCGTAAATATGTATGCGTAAAATATATAAAAGCCTTTCTCACTTCCCGGTGTGAAAGGCTTTTTTTCATGATAAATAAAACTATAAAATATATATTAGGAACATGAGCAACAGATTGTTTATTTTCGATACCACCCTCCGGGATGGGGAGCAGGTGCCGGGATGTCAGTTAAATACTGTAGAAAAGATACAGGTGGCTAAGGCATTGGAGGGATTAGGTGTAGATGTCATTGAGGCAGGCTTTCCTGTTTCCAGTCCGGGTGATTTTAATTCTGTGATTGAGATTTCCAAAGCGGTGACCTGGCCTACTATCTGTGCCCTGACACGCGCGGTGAAGAAGGACATTGAAGTGGCCGCCGAAGCGTTGCAATACGCGAAGCGCAAACGCATTCATACGGGTATCGGTACCTCCGATATGCACATCAAATATAAGTTCAATTCCAACCGGGAAGAGGTTATTGAACGTGCTGTGGAAGCCGTGAAATACGCGCGTCGGTTTGTAGACGACGTAGAGTTCTATGCTGAGGATGCCGGGCGTACAGACAATGAATACCTGGCGCGTGTAGTGGAAGCAGTGATCAAAGCGGGGGCTACGGTCGTGAACATACCCGATACTACCGGATATTGTCTGCCCGATGAATACGGTGCGAAGATCCGTTACCTGGTAGAACATGTGAATAACATCGATCAGGCCATTCTATCTACCCATTGTCACAACGACCTGGGAATGGCCACCGCCAATACCATCAGCGGAGTGCTCAACGGTGCCCGTCAGGTAGAGGTGACCATCAATGGGATTGGGGAGCGTGCCGGGAATACTTCCCTGGAAGAGGTGGCCATGATTTTCAAAAGCCACAAAGAGACAAAAATCGAGACCAACATCAATACCCAGAAGATCTATCCGATCAGCCGGATGGTATCCAGCCTGATGAATATGCCGGTGCAACCCAATAAGGCCATCGTCGGACGGAATGCTTTTGCTCACTCTTCGGGTATTCATCAGGACGGTGTATTGAAGAATATACAGACGTATGAGATCATCAATCCGAAAGATGTAGGTATTGATGACAACGCTATTGTGCTTACTGCCCGTAGCGGAAGAGCCGCTCTCAAACACAGACTTTCCGTATTGGGTGTGGAACTGAGCCAGGAAAAACTGGATGAGATCTATGAAGAATTCCTCAAACTGGCAGATCGTAAAAAAGATATTAATGACGACGATATCCTGTTGCTTGCCGGCGCACAGCGCAGTGAGAACCGTCGCATCAAGATGGAGTACCTGCAGGTAACCAGTGGAGTAGGGGTGCGGTCGGTAGCCAGTCTGGGACTGAATATCTCCGGAGAGAAATTTGAAGCAGCCGCCAGTGGCAACGGTCCTGTAGATGCCGCCATCAAAGCACTGAAGAAGATCATAGACCGGCAGATGACCCTCAAAGAATTTACTATTCAGGCCATCAGTAAAGGAAGTGATGATATGGGAAAAGTGCATATGCAGGTAGAATACGACGATCAGATGTACTACGGCTTCGGCGCGAATACCGATATCATTGCCGCTTCGGTAGGGGCTTATATCGATTGTATCAATAAGTTCCGTCTGTGATTTTTCACAGAAAGACATTTGTTTTCAGAATAAATAAATACTCTAATCATAGTTATAAACCAAGATGAATACGTTATTTGATAAGATTTGGGATGCTCATGTGGTGACTCTGGTAGAAGACGGTCCCACACAGCTCTATATCGACAGGCTTTATTGTCACGAAGTAACCAGTCCGCAGGCTTTTGCCGGAATGCGAGCACGGGGAATCGGTTGTTTCCGGCCGGAGAAGATTTTCTGTATGCCGGACCACAATACGCCTACCCACGACCAGGACAAACCCATTGAGGATCCGGTATCCCGTACACAGGTAGATACACTGGCAAAGAACGCGGAAGACTTCGGACTGAATCATTTTGGTATGTTACATCCCAAGAACGGCATCATTCATGTAGTAGGACCCGAACGCGGATTGACTCTGCCGGGCATGACTATCGTCTGTGGCGATTCACACACCTCCACACACGGTGCCATGGGAGCAGTCGCTTTTGGTATCGGTACCAGTGAGGTGGAAATGGTGATGGCCTCCCAATGTATCCTGCAATCCAAACCTAAGACCATGCGCATCACTGTAGATGGCAGACTGGGTAAAGGAGTTACCGCAAAAGATCTGGCGCTGTATATTATCGCGAAAATGACTACCGGTGGTGCTACCGGATATTTTGTGGAATATGCAGGTGAAGCAGTACGGAGCTTATCCATGGAAGGAAGGTTGACGCTGTGTAATCTGTCTATTGAGATGGGAGCCCGTGGCGGTATGATCGCTCCGGACGAAACCACTTTTGAGTATATCAAAGGCCGCGAATACGCGCCTGTGGGAGCAGAGTGGGACAAAGCCGTTGCTTACTGGAAAACCCTCCGGTCAGAGAAAGACGCGGTATTTAATAAAGAGATCACCTTCCATGCCGAAGACATTGAGCCGATGATCACATACGGAACCAATCCGGGTATGGGTATGGGCATTACTCAGCACATCCCCGCGTTGGAAAGCGAACCGGAAGCCGGACGCATCTCCTACAAAAAATCATTAGATTATATGGGCTTCGAAGCCGGAGAATCGCTGTTGGGTAAGAAAGTAGATTATGTATTCCTGGGCTCCTGTACCAACGGGCGTATCGAAGATTTCCGGGAATTTGCTTCCGTAGTGAAAGGGAAGAAAAAAGCAGCGCATATCGTGGCATGGCTTGTGCCGGGGTCCTGGGTTGTAGATCAGCAGATCCGTGAAGAAGGGCTGGACAAGATAGTTGAAGAAGCAGGATTCACCCTGCGTCAACCCGGCTGTTCGGCTTGTCTGGCGATGAACGACGACAAAGTACCGGCCGGAATGTATGCCGTGTCTACTTCCAACCGTAACTTTGAAGGTCGTCAGGGGCCGGGAGCACGTACCCTGCTGGCCAGTCCGCTGGTAGCTGCCGCGGCAGCCGTAACCGGAGTGATTACCGATCCGCGCACGTTGCTTTAATCTTACGTTTCACTTAATCAGATTGCATAACAATGAAAGAAAAATTCAATATACTGACATCGACCTGTGTACCCCTTCCGTTGGAAAATGTGGACACCGATCAGATCATACCTGCCCGTTTCCTGAAAGCCACTACCAAAGAGGGTTTCGGAGACAATCTTTTCCGTGACTGGCGTTACGACAAAGAGGGAAATAAGATCGATTCTTTTGTACTCAATGATCCGACCTATTCCGGAAAAATACTGGTAGGAGGAAAGAACTTCGGTTCCGGTTCGAGCCGTGAACACGCCGCGTGGGCCATCGCCGGCTATGGATTCCGTGTGGTCGTGAGCAGTTTCTTCGCGGATATTTTCCGCAACAACGCGTTGAACAATTTTGTACTGCCTGTGATCGTGAGCGAAGAATTCCTGGCCGAACTGTTCGATTCGATACATACAGACCCGCAGACCGAGGTAGAGGTCAACCTCCCCGCGCAAACGATAACCAACAAAGCTACCGGACGCAGCGAATCGTTCGAGATCAATGCCTACAAGAAACATTGTCTGGCCAACGGGCTGGATGATATCGATTTTCTGTTGAGTAACAAAGACAAGATCGAAGCATGGGAAGAGCAGTCAAAATAGAGATCATGGATACGACACTCCGCGACGGCGAACAGACCAGCGGAGTCTCTTTCGTACCCCATGAAAAACTAATGATTGCGCGGCTGCTATTGGAAGAACTCAAGGTAGACCGTGTGGAAGTGGCTTCGGCACGTGTCTCGGAAGGAGAGTTCGACGCGGTGAAGATGATCTGTGACTGGGCGGCCCGGCGTAATATGCTTCACCGGGTAGAAGTGCTGGGGTTTGTAGACGGACGTGCTTCGCTCAACTGGATACATGGTACCGGCTGCCGGGTGATCAACCTGCTTTGTAAAGGGTCTCTCAAACATTGTACCCATCAGTTGAAGAAGACTCCGGAAGAGCATCTGGCGGATATCCGTACCGTATTGGCGCATGCCGATGAAATGGATATGGAGGTAAATATCTATCTGGAGGACTGGAGTAACGGGATGAAAGACTCCCCGGAATATGTATTCCAGATGATGGACGACCTGAAAGATACTTCTATCAAACGGTTCATGCTTCCCGATACGCTTGGGGTACTTAATCCTTTGCAGGTGATCGAATTTATGCGGAAGATGGTGAAGCGGTATCCGGACAGACATTTCGATTTCCATCCGCACAATGACTACGATCTGGCGGTAAGTAATGCCTTAGCCGCGGTGCTGAGTGGTGTCAGAGGATTACATACCACCATCAATGGATTGGGAGAGCGTGCCGGAAACGCGCCTCTGGCGAGTATACAGGCCATCCTGAAAGACCAGTTCAACGCGCAGACCAGTATTGATGAAAGCCGTCTGAACGATGTGAGCCAGGTGGTAGAATCCTATTCGGGCATCCTGATACCGGCCAACAAGCCGATCGTGGGGGAGAACGTATTTACCCAGGTAGCTGGGGTACACGCGGACGGAGACAATAAGAACAATCTTTATTACAACGATCTGCTTCCCGAACGTTTCGGACGCGTACGTGAATACGCGCTGGGCAAGACCAGTGGCAAAGCCAATATCCGGAAGAATCTCGAAAGTCTGGGACTGGAACTGGATGAAGATTCCATGAGAAAGGTGACCGAGCGGATCATTGAACTGGGAGATAAGAAAGAATTAGTGACCCAGGAAGACCTGCCCTACATCATCTCTGACGTAATGAAACGCGAAGGGATCAATAGCCGTGTCAAACTCAAGAGCTACATGGTGACTCTGGCTCACGGTCTGAAACCCATGGCCAACGTGCGTATAGAGATTGATGGGGAGACCTACGAGGAGAGTTCTTCAGGAGATGGTCAGTACGATGCGTTTGTACGGGCGCTCCGGAAGATATACAAGCAGACACTCGGACGTAAGTTCCCGATGCTGATCAACTATGCCGTGAGTATTCCTCCCGGTGGCCGTACCGATGCGTTTGTACAGACTGTGATCACCTGGAGTTTTGAGAACAAAGTATTCCGTACCCGCGGCTTAGATGCCGACCAGACGGAGGCGGCCATCAAGGCAACGATCAAGATGCTGAATATTATAGAGAATTGATGACAAAATAAATCATGACGGATCCCTGCGGGGCAGTTCAGACTGTTTGCCGGGATCGGTCTTACCCCATTTAACGTATGAAATTGAATATTGCAGTCCTCCCGGGCGACGGGATCGGTCCGGAGATCGTGGCAGCGGCATTAGATGTCACTAAAGCGGTTTGTGAGAAGTTCGGACATGAGTTGACGTATGAATATGGTATCTGTGGAGCAGATGCGATAGATAAAGTGGGCAATCCCTATCCGGATGAAACACACGAATTGTGCATGAAAAGTGATGCTGTGTTGTTTGGTGCCGTGGGCGATCCGCGGTTCGACAACAACCCTTCGGCCAAAGTACGTCCCGAGCAGGGATTGCTGGCTATGCGTAAAAAGCTGGGATTGTATGCCAACATCCGTCCGGTAACTACTTTTGAAAGTCTGATCCATAAGTCTCCGCTGCGTGCCGACCTGGTGAAGGGAGCCGACTTTATGTGTATCCGTGAACTGACCGGAGGCATGTATTTCGGTCGTCCGCAGGGACGTAGTGAAGATGGCAATGTAGCCTATGATACCTGTGTGTATAGTCGTGAGGAGGTAGAACGCATTGTGACGTTGGCCTATGAATATGCCATGAAACGCCGCAAGAAACTAACCATTGTAGACAAAGCCAATGTATTGGCCACTTCCCGTCTGTGGAGAGAGGTCTCGAAAGAGATCGAACCCCGGTATCCGGAAGTAGAAACCGAATATATGTTTGTAGACAACGCGGCCATGCGTCTGATCCAGTGGCCCACTTCATTTGATGTAATGGTTACCGAGAATATGTTCGGAGATATTCTTACCGATGAAAGTTCGGTGATCACCGGATCTCTGGGGCTGTTGCCTTCCGCTTCCATCGGTACCCATACTTCGGTATTCGAACCCATCCACGGTTCGTGGCCACAGGCTGCCGGACAGAATATCGCCAACCCTCTGGCTACCGTGTTGTCGGCTGCTATGATGCTGGAATATGCGTTCGGCCTGAAAGAAGAGGCTGCCCTGATCCGTCAGGCGGTAGATGCTTCCATGGAGAAACTGGTACGTACCGGAGATATCCAGGTAGAAGGAGAGAAAGTATATAAGACCTCCGAAGTGGGAGCATGGCTGACAGATTATGTCCGCAATGCCTGAGAAGGGGTCAAACTCATTCTGAATCAAAGGAGGTGTTTGTTAACACTTCCTTTTTTTATGGTATATCCATCGGAGCCAACTCTATGTGTATTTCCCCGCCGTACGGATCGAATTCAAAAAGGATGTTGTCCGCGGATCCATGGACCGAAAGGTGTTTCCCATCTTGCCGGACGCCTGTGATATGTCTGCCTGGTTTTTCTACGACCAATGTCAAAGGCTCGTTAAACAGCTCTTTATCCAGATGCAGTTCCGGCCACACTGTCCATGAATTTTCATTCTCTGTGACTTGCAAACGGATCTGTTTCTGTGCTTCTGTGTATGCCGACACTTCACGGAACGTACCTACCCATATCTGCTCTTCCTGTATTTTCACTTTGTCGAAATGCTCCCACAACACAGCAGGTTCCGCGAAAGCGTCGTATCCTTCCGTGATCCCATGTATCATGGCTACTCCCCACCCTTCGGAAGAGAGCAGGTCTTCTATCCATTGATCCAGTTTTTCGGGAGTAGAAGCCGTGCCGATGCCGTATTCCCGGGTACGGGTACCTACCCGGTGGGCAGAAGCAAGCCCCAACACCTCTTCGTTGTACGCGTTATAGGGATAACAGAATGTCCGGGGCAGGAGGCCGGTTTTTTCCAGAAGTGCGCTGTCGTTCTTTTCAATCTCCCGGATGAGTTACTGACGATCCAGTTGGGTCAGATCCGGATGAGACCAGCTGTGATTAGACATCTCATGTCCTTTCTCTGCCATCTCTTTCACCTGTGGCCAGGTGAGCCAACCACCCTCATTGTTCTCAATGAAACCACCACAGATCCAGAACGTACCTTTGAACCCGTGTTTCTCCAGCTGAGGAAATACCCATGTATAATGCTCTTTCATTCCATCGTCAAATGTATAACTGATGGCACAGCGTTTATCATGTTTGTATCTGGCTACGCGGATGGCGGGTTCATGTGTAGTTGTGGCACAGATGGCACAACAGAGCAACATACTTGCAACAAAGGATAAAAGGATCTTTCTCATGTTCTGTACAACTGATCTGAAGGTTTGTATATACGGATCTGACCTCAAAGATAAGAAACAGTTTTGATTTTAACTACACCAAATAGATTTACGATTTACGGATTTACGAAGTACGATTTGAAATGACAGAGGATGAGTGATCAGCCCTGTTATCTGTTCCGGAAAAAACGATATATATATATGTGGAAACGTATGTTTACTTATTGAAGTTCTGAGTTCTGAGTTTTAAGTTCTAAGTTCTAAGTTCTGAGTTGTAAGTTTTGAGTATCATCCGGAAATAAGACAAAAAGAATATACAAACTAAAACTTATAACTTATAACTTAAAACTTATAACTTATAACTTATAACTTAAAACTCTTACG
>Ga0192240_10308_pt1 | contig 22233 bp, 18 predicted proteins | sample Koala_Koa27_H3_FD_131237 | JGI IMG/M metagenome (GOLD analysis project Ga0192240, IMG submission 131237) | Enriched cells from koala feces incubated with labeled cellulose particles, San Francisco Zoo, California, United States - Koala_Koa2-7_H3 ...
ACCGGCAGGTGCAGGGCATTTGCAGAGGAGGCAGATGGATATGTAAGAGGCGAGGGGGCGGGGATGGTATTGCTTAAACGCCTGGAAGATGCTGTCCGTGACCATGACCGGATATGGGGAATCATCCTGTCCAGCGGAATGAACCAGGATGAGAAAACCAGCGGCATATATGCGCCAGATGAACAGGCACAGGCACGTCTCATGGATACTGTCTGCAGCCGCGCGGGAATCCGGCCGGAAGATGTACAGTACGTGGAAGCCCATGGAACCGGCACCAAAATAGGCGACCAGGTGGAGGCGGCGTCCATTTCCAGGATATATGGAAGGGAAAAGGAGCATCCGCTCTATATCGGCTCCGTCAAAACAAATATCGGACATGGCGAATCCGCTGCCGGGATAGCCGGGCTTATAAAACTTCTTCTGGCCATGGAGCATGGGGAGATACCGGCCACCCTTCACTGCAGTCATCCAAGGATGGAATTGTCCCTTAAAGAAAAAGGGGTTGAGGTGGTGACAGAAAACAGGGAGTGGGTGCCGGAACATGGAAAAAGGACAGGGGCAGTCAACTCCTTTGGATATGGGGGTACGAATGTCCATATGATTGTGCAAAAGGAGGAACCCCTTGAAACCGGCACGGTACATACAAGGGAAATTTACCTCCTGCCCCTTTCCGGAACCAGCGAGGCTGCCCTTGACGGTCTGGCAGCCAGGTACGAAGGGGCATTGTCTGGCCAGGATGCATTATGGGATATATGTTACACGGCAGCGGTAAGAAGGAGCCACTATCCCTTCCGGGCCATACTGGCATTTGCCGGCAGGGAAGACCTGGACGATATGCTGGCAGAGGTACGGACAAAGACAGGTGGGGGACGGTCTTTAACACAGGGACAGCTCATCATGTCCGGCAGGCTTAAACAGCAGCTGGGAAAACCAGGTCAGGAAGAAATATATCAGTATGTACGGCCGTATCTGGACGGGGAGGAATTTGAATGGGAGCGCATCTATCCGGATGGGAAGCTGGCTGCATTGCCGGGCAGCTGTTTTCAGAAAAAGTCTTACTGGAATGAGAGCAGGGAAAGCCGGTCCTACAGACTTTGGCCGACAGACAGCCCGTTGTTAGGACGGCGTCTGACTGTGGCGGGATACGGCTGGGAACAGGAGATATCCTTGGAAAGCCATCGGTATCTGTCCGGTCACAAAGTGAAGGGACGGCTGCTTTATCCAGGGGCAGGATATATATGCGCGATGGCAGATGCGGGCAGGATTCTGGAACGGGATAAGAAAATCCGGCAGTATCCGGCACAATCGGAAAACCTCTGGTGCCTAAATGATATCTGTTTTCAGTACCCGCTGTACATGGGAAATGAAAGGTCACGGATTCAGGTATTCACAGATGAACTGACAGGTAACAGCAGGATATATGGCCGGCACCGTAAGGAAGGCTTCCTGCTCCTTGCCTCCGGATACAGGGGGGACTTTGAATCAGACAGCTGGCTGCCCGGCAATCCGGAGTATCTGAAATCCGGGCTTTTGGTCCATATGGGCCAGGAGGAGGTTTATGGAAAACTGAAAGAACGGGGCTTTCTCTATGAAGGGCACTTTAAAGGCATTGAGGAAGCATGGTGCGGCACGGACACCTGCCTTGCCAGGATATCCGTGGCAGACAGCGGGGAATGGAGTACCTGGGAGATTGACTGCTGTTTCCAGGCTTTGCTGGCAGCGGAGTTTGAAACTGATTTAGACGGGGGTTCCGGTTTCCAGATCCCGTCGGGAATCCGCAGATGCGCCATGGGCCGGAAAAAGGGGCCGTATATTTATGTTTATGCCGTACTGGAATCCAGGACCGGAATCTCTACGGTTGGCAATGCCTTTATCTATTCCGCCTCAGGGGAGTGTCTGGGCCGGATAGAAGGCTTTAGGAAGGAATCGCCGGATAAGGGCAACATCCCGGTTGGAAAAGAGGAAAACCTTGGGAATGAAACGGATTTGGAAGGAACAGGCGGGATTGGCGCGGCTGGCGGAAAGGTTGGCACAGCTGGCGGGATTGGCCCATATGTCAGGACCGGCGCGGTTGGCGGACAGGACCGTGCAGCCGGAGGGACCGGATCAGCTGACGGATCCCGGTCCTCCGGTGGATGTATGCCCGGACAGGCCGTGGATATCCTTCCTGTCAGAAATAAAATACGGGATATAATTGCAGATGCCTTAAGCCTGGATGCGGATTCCCTGGATGAGGGACAGTCCCTTGGGGATATGGAGCCGGATTCCTTATCCATATACGCAATCAAGGCTGATTTGGAAGACATGTTGAAAATACATGTGTCCCTGGATGAACTTCAGGGGAATCAACCCTTGGGGGAATGGATGGATATGATTCTAAAGGATTATAGATACAGCAGGGATTAACAGCAGAAGTGCCGCTCCCGACATGGAACACAGTACGGGTGCCATGCCATGTCGCCAGGCGGTACTTCCGTTTTACAGGTATGGAAAGCGCACATGGATTGTCAGCAGATTGCCCTGTGCCATACTGACAAAAAACGTTATGCTCAATGCGTTATGCTCAATAAAGAATATCGATTTCTTACAAATAATTTTAGATTTCTTCTGATTAATAACAGAAAATTTATTCAAAATGTAGAAAATGCACAAAAAATATGTGATGTATTGACATACAGTTGTCTATTGTGATAGACTCAAGTTGTCAGTAGATGACGTAACTAAATAAAAGTATAAGTATTCAAAACTTATATATGCTCAAAATAGGTTGAGCGTTTCTACCAACTACCGTAATAGTTGACTATAAGTTTTCACAATCTGTACTGCCCGGGGCACCGGGGACAGACAGTTGTGGAACCTTAGGAACAGCGGTGGTTTTTTTATTTGCCCGGGCCCGCCGCTGTCCAGGTGGATACGGACAGGAGGAGCATATGGCAGAGAATTTTGTATTAAAAGGCAACATCTGCTACAGCCAGGATGCCCAGACCCTTGTAACCGTAGAACAGGGTTATCTGGTATGCCTGGAGGGCAGGTCGGCCGGAGTGTACAGAGAACTTCCTCAAGAGTATGCAGCATTTCCACTGAAGGATTATGGCGACCGGATGATTGTTCCGGGGCTTGTGGATCTGCATATCCATGCGCCGCAGTATTCATTCAGGGGACTAGGTATGGACTTAGAGCTGCTGGAATGGCTGAATACACGGACATTCCCGGAGGAAGCCAAATACAGGGACGCGGAGTATGCGAAAAAGGCATATTCCATATTTGCGGATAACATGAAACGCAGCGCTACCACAAGAGCATGTATATTTGCCACCCTTCACAGGGAAGCCACCGAAGTACTGATGGACCTGATGGAGGAAAGCGGATTAAAGACCATGATCGGCAAGGTGAACATGGATAGGAACTGTCCCGATTTCCTGATTGAGGACAGCGCAGAGGCGTCTGCAAAAGAGACAGTGAGATGGCTGGAGGAGATAAGCGGCAGGTACAGGAACACGGAACCAATCCTCACACCGCGGTTCATCCCCACCTGTTCCGACGGACTGATGGAACGGCTGAAGGAGATACAGGTCAGGTACGGTCTGGCCATGCAGTCCCATCTGTCGGAGAACCGGGGAGAGATTGCATGGGTAAAGGAGCTTTGTCCGTGGGCCGGATTTTATGGGGATGCATACGACCATTTCGGACTGTTCGGCAAAGACGTGAGGACCATCATGGCCCATTGCGTATGGCCGCCTGAGGAGGAAGTGCACAGGATGCGGGAGAACGGCGTATTTGTTGCCCACTGTCCCCAGTCCAACACCAACCTGTCATCCGGAATCGCGCCGGTGAGGACCTATCTGGATGAGGGCATCCATGTGGGACTTGGAACCGATGTGGCAGGAGGCGTTGGGGAATCCATATTCCGGGCCATGGCAGATGCCATCCAGATGTCAAAGATGCGCTGGAGGCTGGTGGATGAGGAGCAAAAGCCGCTGACCGTGGAAGAAGCATTTTACCTGGGAACCAAGGGCGGCGGAGCCTTCTTTGGGAAGGTGGGAAGCTTTGAAACAGGATATGAACTGGATGCCGTGGTATTGAATGATGAAAGCCTCAGACATCCCCAGCCGCTGGATGTAAAAGACAGGCTGGAGCGCTTCATCTATATTTCGGATGAACGTCATATAGATGCCAAGTATGTGGCCGGCAGGCAGGTATTCTGAAACGGCCGGAATAAAAACTGAATATGTGAGAAAGAGCGGTATGGGGTAAACGTTCTTTCATGATAGAAGTAAAACCACATGTACTTAAAACCAAGGAGGTATGAAGTATGGAAAACAAAGCAAATCAGGGGTTTTTTGAAAAAGTATTTCACTTATCAGAACATCACACAGACGTGAAGACAGAAATCATTGCGGGAATCACAACATTCATGACCATGGCATACATACTTGCAGTTAACCCGAATATCCTAAGCGCCACAGGCATGGACCGGGGAGCTGTTTTTACAGCCACCGCCCTTGCGTCATTGGTGGCAACCCTGCTCATGGCGGCATTTGCAAACTATCCCTTCGTACTGGCTCCCGGTATGGGACTGAACGCCTACTTTGCTTACACCGTTGTACTGCAGATGGGTTACACATGGCAGATGGCATTGGCAGCCGTTTTCGTGGAAGGCGTTATCTTCATCCTGCTGTCACTGACCAATGTACGTGAGGCCATCTTCAATGCCATACCAATGAACCTGAAACATGCAGTGTCTGCCGGTATCGGACTTTTCATTGCATTCATCGGTTTACAGAATGCCAAGATTGTAGTGGACAGCGCCACCCTTGTATCCGTGTTTTCCTTTAAGGGATCTTTGGAGGCAGGTACCTTTAACTCCGTTGGAATTACGGTGCTTCTGGCCCTGTTAGGCGTCCTGATTACCGGTATCCTGGTTGTGAGGAATGTAAAGGGCAATATCCTCTGGGGAATCCTGATTACCTGGGTTTTAGGAATCATCTGTGAAGTAACCGGATTGTACCAGCCCAATGCAGAGCTTGGCATGTTCAGCGTGTTACCGGATTTTTCAAGCGGTTTGGGTATCCCGAGCATGGCGTCCACCTTTTTCAAGATGGACTTCTCCGGTATCCTGTCACTGAACTTCGTGACCATCATGTTCGCATTCCTGTTTGTGGATATGTTTGATACGCTGGGAACACTGATTGGCGTTGCATCCAAGGCCGATATGCTGGATAAGGACGGAAAGCTTCCTAAAATCAGGGGCGCGCTGCTGTCTGATGCTATCGGTACCTCCCTTGGCGCTGTATTTGGTACATCCACCACCACCACGTTTGTAGAGAGTGCATCCGGTGTTGCAGAAGGCGGAAGAACAGGCCTTACATCCGTAGTAGCAGCTATTTTCTTCGGACTGTCCCTGTTCCTGTCACCGATTTTCCTGGCCATCCCTTCCTTTGCAACGGCTCCGGCCCTAATCATCGTTGGTTTCCTGATGATATCCTCTGTCCTGAAGATTGACTTTAATGATTTTACAGAAGCCATCCCAAGCTACATCGCTATTATCGCAATGCCCTTTATGTACAGTATTTCCGAAGGTATTGCAATGGGCGTCATCTCTTACGTGGTAATCAATGTTGTGACCGGCCATGCGAAGGATAAGAAAATCAGCCTGTTAATGTATATCCTGGCTGTGCTGTTTGTTTTGAAATATGTATTAATCTAGCTATTTTCGCACACGAAGTGCTTTCGCACTAAGCGCCTAAAAGACAGGCGCTAAGTGCTCAATGCAGGAGGGAGATAGAATGGGAATTGGTAAAAACATGACCCGCGTTGATGCAAAGGATAAAGTGACCGGAGAAGCCAGGTACACGGCTGATTTAGAGCCGAAGGGCCTTCTGACGGCCAAGGTGGTGCGCAGCACCATTGCCAACGGCGTGGTAAAAAGCTTTGATTTAAGCGAGGCACTGGCTGTCCCGGGGGTTGTGAAGATTGTCACATGTTTTGATGTGCCGGATATCCAATTCCCCACTCCAGGCCATCCATGGTCGGTGGAGACAGCCCACCAGGACATTGCTGACAGGAAGCTGCTCAATACCAGGGTCAGGGTATACGGCGATGACATCGCTGCCGTGATTGCAGAGGATGAGATTGCCGCTGCCAGGGCGGCCCGCCTGGTCAAGGTGGAGTATGAGGAGTATGAACCTTTGCTGACCGTGGAAGCAGCCATGGCAGAAGGGGCAACACGGCTTCATGAGGAAAAACCAGGCAATGTGATTGCACACTCTTCCTTTACCGTGGGAGAGGGTACCTTTGAGGAGGCGGTGAAAGAGGAAGGGCTGGTGGTAATCGACAGGGATTACAGGACCCAGAGCGTGCAGCACTGCCATATTGAGACACCGATATCCTTTGCCTATATGGAAAAGGACCGCATCATTGTCACCACATCCACCCAGATTCCCCATATTGTGCGTCGCGTCATCAGCCAGGCCTTGGGGCTGCCCATGGGCAGGATCCGTGTTATCAAGCCGTATATCGGAGGCGGCTTTGGCAACAAGCAGGATGTGCTCTATGAACCGCTGAATGCATTCCTTACCACCCAGGTGGGCGGGCGCGGCGTGAGGATGGAGATATCCAGGGAGGAAACCCTTGGATGTACCCGCGTGCGCCATGCCATTGAACTTAAGGTAAAGGCAGCTGCCAGAAAGGACGGCACCCTGGTGGCCAGGAAGCTGGAGGCATACTCTAACCAGGGAGGTTATGCGTCCCATGCACATGCCATTGTAGCCAACTCATCCAATGAGTTCAAGCAGATATATCATGATGAAAAGGTTCTGGAGTCCGATGCCTATACGGTATACACCAATATTGCCACAGGCGGCGCCATGAGAGGATACGGGATCCCCCAGGCAGCCTTTGCAGCGGAGTGTATGGCGGATGACCTGGCCCTGGCCCTTCATATGGATCCTCTGGAGTTCCGCAGGAAGAACTGTATGCGGCCGGGATATGAGGACCCCCACACCCATGTGAAATGCAACACTTACGGCCTTATGGAATGTATGGAAAAGGGCCGCCGGTTCATTCACTGGGACGAGAAGCGCAGGGAATATGAGAACCAGACAGGTCCCATAAGAAAGGGAATCGGAATGGCCATTTTCTGTTACAAGACAGGCGTATATCCCATTTCCCTGGAAACAGCGGCCTGCAGGATGGTACTGAACCAGGACGGCTCCATGCAGCTTTCCATGGGCGCAACCGAAATCGGACAGGGTGCCGACACGGTGTTTACCCAGATGGCGGCAGAGGTGACGGGGATAACAGCAGACAAGGTCAATGTCCTGTCCACGCAGGATACGGATATAACGCCCTTTGACACAGGGGCCTATGCATCCAGGCAGACATATGTAAGCGGCATGGCAGTCAAGAAGACCGGAGCCATATTTAAGGAAAAGATACTGGAGTACGGCGCTTATATGCTTAAGCGCGGCCAGGACACACTGGATATAGAGAACAATTTCGTGGTGGATAAGGACACAAGGAAACCGCTTCTTGCCATGGAAGAACTGGCTACCACGGCATTTTACAGCCTGGACCGTTCCGTCCATATCACGGCAGAGGCAACCAGCCACTGCAAGACAAACACCTTTGCAACCGGCGTATGTTTTGCCGAGGTAGAGGTAGATATGCCTCTGGGCAAGGTAAAGGTAACCAATATTGTAAACGTCCATGACAGCGGGAACCTGATTAACCCCAAACTGGCGGCTGCCCAGGTACACGGCGGTATGAGCATGGGGCTTGGATACGGGCTCAGCGAACAGCTGCTCTTTGATGCAAAGGGAAGGCCGTTAAATGACAACCTGCTGGATTACAAGCTTCCCACATCCATGGACACGCCGGACCTTAACGCGCTGTTTGTGGAACTGGATGACCCGACAGGACCGTTTGGCAACAAGGCCCTGGGAGAGCCGCCGGCCATTCCGGTGGCGCCGGCCGTGCGCAACGCGGTACTGCATGCCACAGGAGTGGCGGTGGATTCCCTGCCCCTGGACCCGCAGAAACTGGTGGAACATTTTAAAGCAGCAGGACTTATATAGGAAGGGCGGTGTTAGCATGTATGATATTGACAAATACTACCAGGCAGTTGATGTAGACGATGCGGTGCGCGCCCTCTCAAAGGACCCGGAGGCAGTGGTGATATCCGGGGGAAGCGACGTACTGATTAAAATCAGGGAAGGAAAGCTGGCAGGCTGTTCCCTGGTAAGCATACATGGGATTAAGGAACTGGAAGGCATCCGTGTGGAGGAGGACGGCACCATTGCAATCGGCCCTGCCACCACATTTTCCCATATTACAAACAATCAGATAATACAGGACCTGATTCCAATCCTGGGGGATGCGGTGGACATGGCAGGCGGCCCCCAGCTTCGCAATATCGGCACGGTAGGCGGTAATGTATGCAACGGCGTTACCAGTGCGGACAGCGCCAGCAGTTTCTGCTGTCTGAATGCCGTCCTGGTATTAAAAGGACCAGAGGGCATACGGGAAGTGCCGATCAGCCAGTGGTACACCGGGCCTGGCAGGACCGTGAGGAAGCATGAGGAAGTGCTGGTTTCCATCCGGATTAAAAAAGAGGATTATGAAGGATACAGCGGCCATTACATTAAATATGGAAAAAGGGGAGCCATGGAGATAGCAACCCTGGGCTGTGCCGTAACCGTAAAACTGTCCGAAGACAAAAAGCATATAGCTGACCTGCGCCTTGCATATGGAGTGGCAGCGCCCACGCCCATCCGCTGCCATGAGACAGAACAGTCGGTCATCGGCATGGAGCTTGGGGAGGCCCTGGCTGAGAAGGTTGGAAGGGGAGCGCTCTTGGAAGTGAATCCGCGTTCCAGCTGGAGGGCGTCAAAGGAGTTCCGCCTGCAGCTGGTGGAGGAACTTGGCAAGAGGGCGGTGAGACAGGCAGCAATCAACGCAGGAGGTGAGTGGGATGCTTAATATCGTTCATATGACGGTCAATGGAAAAGATGTGGAATTGGCCGTGGACCCAAGGGAATCCCTGTTGGACACCCTGAGGAACCGCCTTGGACTGACCAGCGTGAAAAAGGGCTGTGAGGTTGGGGAGTGCGGCGCATGTACCGTACTGGTTGACGGAGAGGCCATTGACAGCTGCATTTATCTGACCATGTGGGCCGAGGGACGCCGCATCATGACGGTGGAGGGCCTTAAGGGCCCAAATGGCGAGCTGAGTCCCATTCAGACAGCATTCATCGAGGAAGCTGCCGTGCAGTGCGGTTTCTGTACACCAGGACTAATCATGTCAGCGGTGGAGATTGTAGGCACAGGAAAGCGGTACAACCGGGAGGAACTGCGCAAACTGATTTCCGGCCATCTGTGCAGGTGCACCGGATATGAGAACATCCTCAATGCAATGGAACGGATTGTGGAGGAAACATATAAGGTGGTCGGGAAATAACACACCATGGGAGATGCGGTGTATGGCCAGGACCCTGAGGAAGTCCTGGCCGGCATCTTAAAATATAAGGGTTTGGGATAACCCATAGTGAAAAGAGAGGGCGCTGCAGTCATGCGGCGCCCAATTCATTTACAGGTATGATTAAAAGCCTGGCTAAGCGCCTCATGGGAATAGGGAGATGAGTGCCTGCAGGAAGCGCCTCGCTGCTTTTGTTTGAAAAAATCTAGTGTAAAGAAAACCAATCCATTATAAAATAGCGGATTGGCACAACATAAAAGTGGCACAATAAAAGACATTAGAGAAAAAGCGAGGGCTGAAATCATGATTGATACGGATTTAAGCAGATATGAAACCTACCTGCGCAGCGAGGAACGCAGCGCCAATACCATAGCAAAGTATCTCCGGGATTTAAGGGTATTCTTCACGTTCATGGGAAATGAATCTCTTTGCAAGGAAGCAGTAGTCAGCTTTAAGGGATATCTGACCGAATCCTATGCCCCGGCCAGTGTCAATTCCATGCTGGCCGCAGTCAATGGCTTTTTGGAATGGTCCGGCATGCCACAGATGAAAGTCAAGCCGCTGAAAATCCAAAAATGTCTTTTTGCAAAGCCGGAAAAAAGAACTGACCCAGGAGGAATACTGGCGGCTGATAAAAGCAGCGGAGGAAAAAGACAACCACCGTCTTGCAATGCTGCTTCAGACAATCTGCGCCACCGGTATCCGGGTGTCCGAGGTGCGCCACATAACCGTGGAAGCCGTGGGGATTGGACAGGCCAATGTGGACTGCAAAGGGAAGAACCGTGTGGTATTCCTGCCAAAAGTACTATGCCGGGCACTGCAGAGGTATTGCAGGAAGCATGGGATTGACAGCGGGCCGGTCTTTAAAACCGCTGGCGGGAAGCCCCTTGACCGGACAAATATATGGAGGGATATGAAAGCGCTCTGTAACAGGGCTGGCGTGGAACCGGGAAAGGTATTCCCCCACAATCTGCGCCATTTGTTTGCCCGGACCTATTATAAGCTGGAAAAGGACCTGTCAAGGCTTGCCGACCTGCTGGGACATTCCAGTGTCACCACCACGCGGATATACACAATGGAAAGCGGCAAATCCCATATCCGGCAATTAGAGCGCATCGGCCTTGTCCTTGCAAAAAAATAAACGGCAACATAATAGCAATTATGTTGTCACACTTTTTCTGTATTGGGAAGAAACGTAACCGTATCTGTCCCGAAACCAGCAAAATGGTATGCAAAATAAACCGGTGAAAAAGAATCGCTTTCCCCGGTCTGTTCCTCATGCTGTTTTACTTCGGTTTTACTTTGTTTTTACAGCAATTCTTGCTTTTTTCCATGTGCCATGTTAAACTGTTTATGTACCATATTGATTTAAATCGCTCCTGGCGACAACATAATTGCTATTATGTTGCATCCCTTCTGCCGGACATAAGGGACAGGGATTCAAGGATTTTTTGGCAAACATCACAAAACTGTTGAAAAAGTACAATTTTGTGTAAAATATGGAGGGGGATTTAGAGGGAAATGGGGTTATATTACTGGAATTAGAAGGCCGTTTATGTTAACATATAGGTAGGGGGCAATGAGCCCCGGCGGAGAACGAAAGGAACTGCGGGTTCCGAAAATGCGGGATAAAGGTGAGTATGCAACATGTTTGATATTAATATGGACAAAGTATATGTAAAAACCTTTGGCGGCTTTGATCTGTATTATAGAGGCGAGCTGATATACTTTTCCAGCAGTAAGGCCAAGGAATTACTGGCAGTTCTTGTGGATTGGAGAGGTAAGGCGGTCACGCTGTCCCATCTGGCAAGTATCTTATCAGAGGGAGAGCGGGATGAGGCGGCAGCCAAGCAGGCTGTCCACCTGGCATGGCACAGGCTGAAGCAGACTCTTAAAAAGTACGGAATTGAGAAAATCGTCATTAAGGGAAGAGGTACATACGCCATTAATAAGGAGCAGATTGTCTGCGATAGTTATGATATGGTGCGTCAGGTAGAAGGCGCATCTAATTATTTTGCAGGTGAATACATGCCTGAATACAGCTGGGCGGAGGTAACATTGTCAAGTCTCATGAGGGATTATTTTGAAGAAAAGTTTTAGAAAATTCTGAATTAAATACTTAGGAAAGCAAATAATGACAATATATTAGGTTTTCCGTAAATGAAAAAGAAGCAATCTGATAAGATAGCTTCTTTTTTAATATGTATAAAAATAACAAATTATAACCAATATTTCCAGAAAACTACAAAAAATTACTTGCAGCATGGAAATGAAACGGTTTTGTAACGAATCTGAAAGCAATAGGGTGGTATATCCTTACAAAGAACAGTACTATGCGGCTGGAATTAATGGGAGTAACAACGCTGATGTCGGTAGTGAAAAATGCGAAGATATTCGTAAAGACCTTTGATGGTTTTGATGTCTATGTGAATGGCAGGTTAATTTATTTTCCCAGCAGCAAGGCTAAGGAGATGCTGGCGGTTTTGGTTGAAAAACGAGGAAGCAGCGTATCGTTATCCCAGATGACATATTTATTATATGAAAGTATAGAAGAAAAAACCGCAAAAAACAACCTGAGGGTAATTTATTACCGCTTACGCAGAAATCTTGAGGAATATGGGATTGAGCACATATTAATAAAAAAACGGGGCAGTTATGCCGTGGACACGGAGCTGTTCCTATGTGACTTCTATGAGTTCATAGAGGGCAGTCCTGATTATATAACCTTGTTTTCCGGGAGTTATATGCCGGAATATTCCTGGGCAGAGGATACATTGCCGTATCTGAAGAATTTATACCGAAAATACAATGGAGTGCTGAAATGACATGACAGGAATAATTGATGTACACACCCATATCCTTCCGGGTATTGACGACGGGGCAAGGGATTGGGATGAAAGCAGGAGGATGCTGGAGACGGCCTACAGCCAGGGAATACGCCATATTGTGGCCACGCCCCATTATTCCAGAAGAGGGCTCCGTCCTGAGATATACGAACTGTCTGCCAGACTGACCGAGGAGGCCAAAAAGATTGCGCCCGATTTTAAGACCGGTCTTGGGCAGGAAACGTATTACCATGAAGGGCTGGTGGAAAACCTGAAGCAGGGACAGGCCCTGACCCTGGAAGGAACACGCTGCGTGCTGGTGGAGTTCGACCCCCAGGAGGCGTACCACAGCCTGTATCAGGCGGTAAGGAAAATGACCATGGCCAGGTACATACCGGTCATTGCCCATGTGGAACGGTATTTCTGCCTGAGGGAAGGAAAGAACCTGGAAGAACTGGTCCAATGCGGCTGCAGGCTTCAGATGAACTACAGCAGCCTGGAGGGGAATGGTATATGGAACCGGGAGGTGCGGTGGTGCCGCAGGCAGGTCCTGGAAGGAAGGATTCATATACTGGGCACGGACATGCACAGGATGGATTACAGGAAGCCGGATGTCCGGGCAAGCCTTGGATGGCTGGAAAAACATGTGGGGGAACAGGCATTAAAAGCCCTGGTTAGCAGCAATGCAGACAAAATATTACAAAAAGGAAAAACAGGAGAATAGGGAGACGTATGGAAAAGACATTTGAAGATGACGAGATTGAGATAGACCTCTTGGAACTGCTGGGGGAGTTCCGGCGCAAGATATGGATCATATTGGGAGTAATCGTCCTGTTCGGCGGAGTGGCCGGGGCATTCAGCAAATTTGTCCTCACGCCCCAGTACAAATCCACTGCCATGGTTTATATCCTCTCCAAGGAAACCACGCTGACCTCACTGGCAGACCTGCAGATAGGAAGCCAGCTGACAAAGGACTATAAAATCATTGTTACCAGCAGAAGGGTGTTAAACCAGGTAATCGATGATATGAAGCTGAATCTTACATACAAAGAGCTATTGGAAAAGGTTACCATTGACAATCCCCAGGATACGCGAATCCTGTCCATATCAGTGGAAGACCCGGCCCCGGACATGGCAAAGCTGATTGCAGACAAGATTGCCACTGTTTCTTCCGATTATATCGGGGACATCATGGAAATGGTGCCGCCCAAACTGATTGAGGAAGGCGAGATCCCTATACAGAAATCCAGCCCCAGCAATGTGAAGAACGCACTTATCGGCGCGCTGCTGGGCGCGGTGATAGTATGCGGCTTAATCACGGTCCAGGTTGTGATGAACGATACAATCCGTACCGAAGAAGACGTTACCAAATACCTGGGACTGTCCGTACTGGCATCCGTGCCAATCAGGGAGAAAAGCCGGAGGACAAGGAAGCCATGATATCCTCCAAATCCAAAACCAAGACAGCACCCGGTAAATCCAGGAAAAAGAAAGGCGGCCGTGCATCATGAAGCAGATAATCACACTAAACAGGGAAATGAAGGATGACTACCACTATAACGAAGCCATCAAGACCCTGAGGACCAACATACAGTTTTGCGGAAGCGGCATCCGGACCATCATGCTGACCAGTTCCCTTCCCGATGAAGGAAAAAGTGACATTACATTTGCCATGGCATCATCCCTGGCCCAGATTGGGAAAAGGGTGGTAATGATAGACGCCGACATACGTAAATCCGTACTGGTGTCCAGGTATCAGCTGGAGACGGAAGTATACGGCCTGTCCCAGTACCTGAGCGGACAAAAGACCCTGGAGGAAGTCCTCTATGATACAAATGTGGAGAACCTGAGCATGGTATTTGCCGGTCCATACTCCCCCAATCCAGCTGAACTTCTGGAAGAGGACCTGTTCGGCAAAATGATTGAAACGCTTAAGAATGAATACGACTATGTGATTATAGACACGCCGCCCATGGCTAACCTTATAGACGGAGCCATTGTGGCAAGACAGTGTGACGGCGCCGTGATGGTGGTGGAAAGCGGATGCATAAGCTACCGCCTGGAACAGCGGGTAAAAAGCCAGCTGGATAAGAGCGGCTGCCGTATCCTGGGCGTGGTGCTCAACAAGGTGAGCATGGAACGCAGCGGATACTACAGCAAGTACTATGGCCGTTACGGGAAATACGGCAAATACTCCAAATACGGCAAGTATGGCAAATACGGAAAATATGAGAAATACGAGAAGGCAAATGCATGAGCTGGCTGCGCAATCATAAAAACACAGTATACCGGGCCGGCATTGGAATAGCGGCTGTTTCCCTGATTGGCTTCATATGGACAGGCGCGGGCCTGTACAGGCAGAGAAAAGCCATCGAGGCAGAAATCGCGGCCAGGAACTACACCGCAGAATCCGGCGGACAGCAGAACGATACATACCTGTTCAGCGGGGACATCGTTGAGTACAACGGAAAAAAATACAGGCGCAATAGCTATGTAAAAGCCATCCTGTGCATGGGCGTGGACCGCGCAGGGGAAATGACAGAAAAGACCACGTCCGGTTTTGGGGGACAGTCCGACGGAATATTCCTCATTGCCCAGGATACGGTCCGCAATACCATAAAAATACTGATGATACCCCGGGACACCATGACGGACATAACGCTGACAGATTTAAGCGGCAATGTATTAGGAAAAGACATGCAGCATCTGAACCTGGCCTATGCCTACGGCGACGGCAGGGAGAAAAGCTGCGAATACATGGTGGAGGCGGTGTCCGGCCTGTTAGGCGGACTGAAGATAGAATGGTATCTGGCGGCAGATATGAGCGCAATCCCCATGCTGAACGACGAGGTGGGCGGCGTGACCGTAACCATTGAGACAGAAGGCATGGAACAGAGGGACCCGGCTCTGGTAAAAGGGGAAACCATAACCCTAAAGGGGAAACAGGCAGAGACATTTGTCAGATTCAGGGATATAAAGATTGGGCATTCGGCCCTGTTCCGGATGGACCAGCAGCAGCAATACATCAAGGCATTTTTTGAGGCAGTACAAAAGGGGTCTGCCCATGACAGCGGCCTGGTGGTGCGGCTGTTCGACAAGGTCCAGGAATACATGGTAACCAATATGGCCAAGGACCAGTACCTTAAGATTGCCATGGATGCCGTGGGAAGCGGAAAACTCAGCAATGAGGATTTCTACACGGTTCCCGGAGAGGGAGTAGTAACTCCCAGATATGATGAGTTCTACGCGGACCAGGAGGCCCTGACGCCTGTCATACTGGAACTGTTTTACCGGGAACTTCAATAAGGTGCAATAACCGGCGTGGAAACATGCTGTTTATTGAATATAAAACTCTTAGGAGAAAAGAAAGGAGAGGTGAAGGATATGAAAAAGAAATGCGCAGCAGCTTTAGTGTTGGCAGCAGCCCTGGCAGTACAGCCAATGTGGGCGTTTGCAAGCAGCAGCTCATCCAGCAGCGGCAGTGACGGAAGCGGTTCAATCACTTCCTCAACCACAACCAACACAAGTGCAAACTCCAACACCACAGTAACTGTATCGTCTACCGGTGTAAAGACCACAGGCGCAACAACCAGTGCAAGCCCAAGCGGAAGCACAATCGGGGTTGCTGTAGACACTGTGACAACCACAGGCCAGCAGGTAACAACCAACTCAAAAGGCCAGGCTGTTATCGGTGATACAGCAGTTGGATTTGCTCCAAGCGTAGCAGCAACAGCAGGTCTTCCTGAGAACGTAGTATCTGCAATCAATGAGATTAACGCAGGAAAGCCACTGACTGAGGCTGTTCAGACCCTGGACCTGACTGGCTACAACGCCCTGACCGGTACCCATGCAATCATTACCATGGATGCCAACACAGGCGCTGTGAAGACAGGCGCTGTAGAAGTATCCCTGTATGTACCTAACCTGGTTGAAAACCTGGCTAACGTACAGGTACTGTTCTACGACAACGCTACCGGCCAGTGGCAGCTGATTCCAGCCGTTAAGGTGGATCCGGTTACCAAGACCGTAGCTGTCAATGTTCCTGGATCAGGTACATTATCCGTAGTGTACAAGAACTAATGACATTGCAGTGACCGCATTGAAAAATGCCGGCCGGGGGCATGTGGCACAAGTGTCGTGCCCCCGGTTTTACAGGGGAATTGTCCCGGGAGATCATGAAAAAAAGTCTGGTGGGGAAAAATGTATCGAAAAGCAGATAAAGGATGGATGAAGCATCTGGATTTCACATTAATCGATGCAATGTGCCTGCAATTAGCTTATATTGCAGCTTACTTTGTTCGCCATGGGGTCCACTGGCCTTATGGAAGCCGTTTGTACCGCAATATGGCATTGATATATGTGCTGATACAGGTATTCGTTACATTCTTTGGGGAGAGTTTCAAGAATGTGCTGAAACGAGGATATTTAAAAGAATTCACTTCAACCATAAAACATGTAAGCCTTGTGATATTGATTGCGGCATTTTACCTGTTCGCAATCCAGCAGGGAGAAGAGTACTCAAGATTCACCCTGGTCATGACCGGTATCATATATGCGGTAATTACCTATGTGTGCAGGATCTTCTGGAAGAAATACATTCTTAACAGGGGAGAAGGCGGAAAGGGAAACCGGTCCCTCCTGATCCTGACTTCATCGGATATGGTGGAAGAAGCAGTAGAAAACATCCGCAATAATAATTATGAGTGTTTCAGGATTGTGGGCGTGGCTCTGCTGGATGATGACCGGATTGGACAGAATATAAACGGGATAGATATCGTGGCAGACAAAGGCACCGTGGCAGAATACGTATGCCGGGAATGGGTGGACGAGGTATTCATCAATCTTCCCAAGAAGATGCCTTTGCCGCAGGAACTGATGGATAGTTTCATTGATATGGGCGTAACCGTACATGTGAAGCTGATTGAGATGGGAAGGCTGAAGGGCCAGGTGCAGCATGTGGAACGTATGGGTACCTATACAGTCCTGACCAGCAGCATCAACATGGCTTCCTGGCGCCAGGTGTTCTTCAAACGCGCCATGGACATTGCCGGAGGAATCGTGGGCTGCATATTGACCGGGCTTCTGTATATGATTGTCGCCCCTTGTATTTACATACAGTCGCCAGGACCAATCTTCTTTTCCCAGGTCCGTATCGGAAGGAATGGAAGACGGTTTAAATTATATAAATTCCGCAGCATGTATATGGATGCGGAAGAACGGAAAAAGGAATTAATGAATCAGAACCGCGTACAGGGCGGTATGATGTTCAAGATAGAGAATGACCCCCGGATTATTGGGGGCGCAAATGGAATTGGGAACTTTATCCGGAAATACTCCATTGATGAATTCCCGCAGTTTTGGAATGTGCTGAAGGGTGACATGAGCCTGGTAGGCACCAGGCCGCCTACGGTGGATGAGTGGGAGAAGTACGACCTGCACCACCGCGCCAGGCTGAGCATAAAGCCGGGTATTACCGGTATGTGGCAGGTGAGCGGGAGAAGTGAGATTACGGATTTTGAGGAAGTCGTGAAGTTGGATAGGGAGTATATAACGGAGTGGAAGCCTGCGTTGGATATGAGGATATTGATGAAGACGGTGCAGGTGGTGTTGGGGAAGGGGGGCGCGATGTAGGTAGAGGAAGTATGCGCTTGGTATTTTTGGTTTTTGTTTGGTGCAAATAATAACAATTATTTGAGAGAAATTTTAATTAAAGGAGTAAAAATGGTAGAGGATACCTCTTTTCATGTTCATCAAGAAAAAATATTAGGTAATAATTCAAGGATAACAATTCTAAATACCCAAATTGATGTACTGAATATGACAGATACCATAAATTTAGTGGAAAAATATGTTATTAACAAAGAACCATTGCATTTAATTGGTGTTAATGCAGATAAAATTAATGAACTAAATAGAAATGAAAGATTAAAACAAATTGTTAATAGCTGTGGTGTCATTAATGCTGATGGTGCTTCAACAGTCATTGCTAGCAAATTCTTAGGAACGCCATTACCAGAACGAGTAGCTGGGATTGACTTAATGTTAAAACTGATTGAGTTAAGTTTTCAAAAAAAGTATAGCATATACCTATTAGGAGCTAAGCAGGAAATTGTCGAACAAACAGAAAAAATTTTAAAAGGAATCTATCCAGGATTAATTATTTCAGGAATTCATAATGGTTATTTTTCCAAAGAAGATTGGGATGGAATAGCTTCAGAAATAAAAGAAAAGAATCCTGATTTTGTGTTTGTAGGAATAACTTCGCCATTAAAGGAATATTTAGTCGAGTATTTTCAGGAATTTGGAAATAACTGTGTCTTTATGGGGGTCGGAGGAAGTTTTGATGTAATTTCAGGAAAAATTCCAAGGGCACCTTTATGGATGCAAAAGATGAATTTAGAATGGTTTTTCAGAGTTATACAAGAACCTAGACGATTATTTAAACGATATTTTATTGGTAATGTAATATTTATAAAGGACATTATATTGGAAAAAATATCTAATAGGGAGAAAAAATCGTGAAAACGGTAATGCTTATATTTGGAACACGGCCAGAAGCTATTAAAATGTGCCCTTTAGTCAAAGAATTAAAAAAAAGGAAATATATTAATACCAAAGTTTGTGTTACAGGACAGCATCGTCAAATGCTAGATCAAGTTTTGAGAGTGTTTGACGTAATACCTGATTATGACTTATCTGTCATGAAAGATAAACAGACACTTTTTGATGTGACTGTAAGAATTCTCGAAAAAATTAAATTAGTTTTGGAAACTGCACAACCTAATCTTGTATTAGTGCATGGAGACACATCTACTACTTTCGTAACAGCATTGGCGTGTTTTTACCTACAAATTCCCGTTGGCCATGTAGAGGCAGGTCTAAGAACATATAATGTGTTTTCTCCTTTCCCAGAAGAATTTAATAGGCAAGCTGTGAGTATAATAAGTCAGTATAATTTTGCACCAACAACTTTAGCAAAACAAAACTTGATTTACGAAGGAAAGAAAGAAGAAACAATATTTGTAACAGGTAACACGGCAATTGATGCATTAAAGACAACGGTACGAAATGACTATACGCATCCTGAATTGGAATGGGCAAAGGGAAGTCGTTTGATAATGATTACTGCTCACCGTCGTGAAAACCTTGGTAAACCTATGGAGCAGATGTTTAGAGCAATACGCAGGGTTGTGGAAGAACATTCTAATGTTAAAGTAATCTATCCTATTCATATGAATCCTTTAATACATGAATTAGCTTCACAATTTTTTAAAGAGAACAATCGGATTCATATAATTAATCCTTTAGAAGTAATTGATTTTCATAATTTTCTAAATAGGAGTTACATGATTTTAACTGATTCTGGAGGAATCCAGGAAGAAGCCCCCCCTCATTAGGTAAACCCGTATTAGTTATGAGAGATACCACCGAGCGGCCAGAAGGAATTAAAGCCGGAACTTTAAAACTTGTGGGAACAAAAGAGGAAAGTATATATACTGCTTTTAACTTATTACTATCAGATAATACAGAATACAAAAAAATGAGTATGGCAAGCAATCCATATGGAGATGGTTGTGCTTCTCAACGAATTGCAGACATCATTGAAAGGATATGGTATTGATGGAATTATTAAAAATTATCCAAAAAATATCAGGTGCGGATATCAGAGGGGGGTTCTATACCATTTTTTCTTCTATACCAGGTATGATGTTAAAAAAGCTAAAATCAGAAATATGGATTGTAACAGAGCGAGAAGATGAAGCAAGAGATAATGGTTTCTGTTTTTTTGATTATGTGATAAAACGGGAAAATAATCAAAATATATACTATGCTATTAATAAAAAAAGTAACGACTATAAAAAAATACAAGCAATAAGCAATAATATCATTGAATTTGGAGGTTTTAAACATTGTGTATATACATGGGCTGCTAATAAATATATTAGTTCTCAGTATTCAAATGGTATGCCTAATCGTATTTTATATTATGCCTGGTTATTAGGTTGGTGTAAAGTTAAGTTTTGTTTTTTACAACATGGCGTAACCCAAAATCGCTCTTTATATTTAGAGCAACCCGCATCAAGAGTTTCCTTTTTAAGTTGTGTTTCTGAAAGGGAATCTGATTTCATGCAAAAATTAGGCTATAGTAAAAAAGCTGTAAATATAACTGGCTTTTGTCGATATGATTTACTTAGCAAAGAGAATATTGACAAAAATCAAATATTTATTATGCTGACATGGAGAAAGTATTTAAAAAAACATGATAAAACTCAATTTGTTAATACTACATATTATAAAGAACTATACAATCTTTTATTAATGATTAGTTTAGATACAAGATTATCTCATTATAAGTTTTTAATATGTTTTCATCCAGGTATGCGAGACTTTGAAAGTCTTTTTAGGTTTGACAAAACTAATATTGAAGTTGTAGATACTTCTGATTATTCTTTTTCTAAATTAATAAATAGCAGTTACCTATTTATAACAGATTATTCAAGTGTCGCCTTTGATTTCGCATATTTGCAAAAAGAAGTTATATATTTTCAATTTGATTCTACAGAGTTTCGAGAAAAACATTTTCAAGAGGGGTATTTTGATTTCCAGGCGGATGGGTTCGGACCTGTTTTTAAAAGAAGTGATGAGATAATTAACTACCTTGCTAAAGGGGAGCGATGTGAAATATTAAAGTATACCAATAGAGAAAGTGATTTTTTTACTTTTCATGATTTGAAAAATTGCGAAAGAACCTTTCTTAAAATCAAAGAAATATAATTAGTGGGGGAAACGATATGTACAACAATTGTATATATCTAATTTGTTATGGAAAGAATATATTTTTTTACAATAATTTTGCCTGTATATAATGCTATTAAATATATTGAAAAGACACTGGAAAGTATTATATTACAAAGCTGTAATAATTTTGAACTTATTATTATTGATGATGGATCGACCGATGGAAGTGGGGAAATATGTAAAAGATATTCGACAGAACATGATAATATTATATATATAAAACAAGATAATAAAGGAATTTGCAATGCAAGAAACACTGCTTTAAGTTATGCTTTAGGAACATATGTGGTTTTTTGTGATCATGATGATATTTTACATCCAAAAGCAATAGAAATATTATACGACAAATTGAAAAATGGTCTGTTTGATGCATTGAAATACTCTTATAAAAACGAAGTGATTTATAAGAATAAAGTACAAAAAGAGTATACAATTAAGTGTGATAATCTTGAACTAAGTTCTATAGATTTAAAAAAAGACTATAAGGCATTTAATCAGTTTGTTTATACCGTATGGAATGGAGCTTATAAGTTAGAAACGATTAAAAAAGCGCGTATTTCATTTGATGAAAGTGTTAGATACGGAATGGAAGATGTAATCTATAACTTGAATTATATCGTTAGAAATCAAAAGATTATTATGATTCAAGATGTTTTATACACTCATTATATTCGTTATGGGCAGAGTACTTCACGTAAATATGATATTAATAAAATTATTTCTATTTACAAATCAATTGAGTTGGAAAGGGATTTTTTGGGAAATGAACCAGATGCCTCAGTAGCTATTCAATTGATGGGTAAATACATAAGGAGTTTCTTTGTTGCAGTAAATACTGGCAATTTAAATATTACTGAAAAAAACACAAAAATGCTAATAAACCAGTTTCGTGAAAAAATCAACATTAGTTTGTCTTTAAAAGAATTAATTTTAAATTTCAATTTATATCAAAAAGATGTTTTAAAAGTGGTTTTATTAAAACTAAAGATGTATCGGATATTGAAAAACCTATTGAAAGGGCAATAAAGATGATTTGGTTACTATTGGGATTAAATATCTGTTTACTACTAATTTATATGTTAACAAATAGAAAAGGAATTAATTTTTGCGAACCAGTTTTTTTATTAGTTGTAT
>Ga0192240_10315_pt1 | contig 21974 bp, 25 predicted proteins | sample Koala_Koa27_H3_FD_131237 | JGI IMG/M metagenome (GOLD analysis project Ga0192240, IMG submission 131237) | Enriched cells from koala feces incubated with labeled cellulose particles, San Francisco Zoo, California, United States - Koala_Koa2-7_H3 ...
CATCTTGATATATACCATGCAGCCCTTCATTCAAACTTTTTTACACGAAGCACCTAAGGTGCAACTTATTATCAATTCTCTGCAATCCGGGGAAGTTCATCAGGCTATACTGGAGGGGAAAGCTGATATAGGTATAAACTGTGACAAAGATTATTATCCCGATACCATAGTTCATAAGTATATCGGTACATATAGAACCCTTCTCGTTGCATCTCCTTTTTCCGATCCATCATTGTTGGATTTTATAACGCCTCACCAAAGGAAACCATTAAGTTTGATTTGCAATGAACCTGACGGTTACTATCAATTAGAAATGAACCACTATCTTACTATGAAAGATATTATACTCAATCCCTATATGAAAGTACAAAGCATCGAAGCTGTGAAAAAATGTGTAATGAATAATTTAGGGATCGCTATTGTGCCAAGCTACTCCGTAACAGAAGAAATGAAAAACGGCTCCTTAATCCCTATAAAGACCGAAATCGATGAGACAAAATATAATTCTGTTTGCATTTATAACAAAAACAAATGGCTCAGTCCTCAAATGCAACTAGCTTTAGACATCATTGAATCCTCACATATAGATTGGTAAAAAGACTTTCACTATGACTATATTTATAAAAATTTTCCCGATTTGCGAGCGACTTTCGCCAGATTTTCCAATATACAATTCTCCGCCGTTCTGGTACTGCTCAAAATGAGCAGCACCACATTTTCAAAATCAAATCCATAGGATGAAGACCTGGCACTTTACGGCAGTCACCGCAAATGGACATTTGTCCACTTGCGGTTATTATTTTGCCGTTATGCAATCAGGCGATTTTCTTTTCCGAACTGGCGACCTGAAATCCATGTTCCTTTGCATACTCCCGCGCAGCAGCTCGCCGTTCCTCACTGTACGGCGGCACCAGTCGGACCGAAAGGCGCGATTTGTCAATCGTGTAAGTCACACTCCCATCCGCAGTGCTTCGAGTCCGATAGCATAGGGAAGGATACCGCCTGCTGAACTCCGCGAGCCTTCGTTTCAGGCTCGCGTTAAACGTGTAGATTGTGGCATCCTTCTCGCTCTCATTAAAATTGATGATCGTTTCTTTCTCATACTTAGACAGCTTCGTCATATAAATCCTCCTCACCACCCTGGTAATCTTCATCTGCTTCAATCAGCCGCATAGACCGGAAAGCCTTATCATAATCTCTGATCTCATTCCGCGTAATCCGGTAACAGCAGGGATACCATTCCGCGAATTCCGGCGTGCTAATCTTCCTAAGCAGCGCCAGCATCCGGTGCTTTCCCTCCGGGTCAACCATAAAGCTGATCAGGTATTTCAGTCGCTCCACCGTATCCTTGTAGCTGGAAGAGCCATAGTAATACAGTACATACTTTTCAAAAATATTCAGTCTCATAAATTCCTCCATTTCCGGAGCCGACATCACGGCTCTCTGTGATGGGCGGCTGCACGCAGTCACCCTGGTAATAAGTTACATAACACAAAGCTGCTACAATCTTCCTGCCCGGGAATCTCACCCCAGCGTATTGCTCCCTTTGGTGCGCTCATGTCATCGCGCCACTTCCCCGGAGAGCATATGCCACTCACAGCTCGCTGTTCAGTTGTCAAGGTTCATCATTTCCGTGAGACCATCTTACTAAAAAAAGCGGTCTTCTCCCGTATGTCCGAAACGTTGGAAAAGCCACTGAAAATAAAATATTTCCACGCTTATGGAAATCTGATATAATCTCCTGAAAGGGCGGGAGAATGCGCCTCCGAAAGGAGATAATCAAATGGAAGCAAAACTGACCATACAGGAGCGATTAAAAGATTTGCGGGTAGTTGATAACCACCTTACTCTGGAACAATTATCAGAGCAGACTGGCTTGTCTCGTTCCGCATTGAGCAATTATGAATCCAATGATTTTAAAGATATCAGCCCCTTTGCTATCACTACCCTTGCGGAGTTTTACGGTGTTTCCACCGATTACCTGCTGGGACTGACTGAAAATAAAAATCATCCAAATACAGAACTACAGGCTCTGCATCTAAATGACGATATGGTGGAACTATTGGGCAGTGGAAAGATCAATAACCGGCTGCTTTGTGAACTGGCTCTCCATCCCGGCTTTTTCCAGCTTTTGACAGATATTGAAATCTGCGTTGATCGGATTGCGGATATGCGCATTAAAGATATGAACCAGCTTTTGGAAACAACGCGGCAGGAGATCATCGAAAAATACTCCCCTGAAGACCATGACCTGAATCTTCGGACACTGGAGCTTGCCCAAGTCAGCGAGGACATGTTTTACAGCCATGTAATCCACAATGATCTGGATACCATTGTGAAAGACATCCGCGCTTCTCACCAAAATGACCGGACGACCGCCGATCCAGACCATGACGCAGCTGCAATCGCAGCGAAGATGCCGGATATTTTGGAAAGGGCATTTAATTATGAAGGAAGCCTTAACCAGAAGCGGGCGTATTATATCTGTCAATCATTACAGATTAATTATGACCGCCTCTCACAAGATGAGCAGGAGACGCTTGCGCGGATTGCCATGAAGTCACCCTTATTAACAACAGCTTTTAGTCAGCGTGGAAAGGCAGCTTTCTATCAACAGAAAACCTCCGGCAAGAAGAAACGGAAGAAATAGGCTCTTACCGGACGTAAAAAAAAGCGCCCGGCCTGTTACGGTTGGACGCTTTTATAATTTTTCTATGAATCTGTTATCAACACTGCTCGATAATTTTCATCAATTTCCAGAACCGGAAAACCATCTTCCAATAACGCAGTTTCCGCACTGCGGGGCATTCCCATATATTTATACCTTTACGGATTTTTCGCTTGAAAAGATTGGCTCTGGAGCCACAATTTTCGGCATAGAACGCAGATTAACGCATCCCACGAGAGGACTTTTGCCCTCTGCCGGTGTCGAACTTCTACTCAGATATAAATCATCTCAGCCCGAATAATTTCTTCGGCGCGGTTCTGGATATTTCCCATATGCTGCACCCAGCTACACCAGTCCCGGCGCTTTACATCTTCGGTCACACCCTCGGCAGCTTTCATCTGCTCTATGATAAGATCTAAGCGTGCCTGTGCCTGCTCGTTCAGGTCTGCCAGGTATGTCCAGAGCTTGCCGGATATAACCAGATCGCTGTACACAGCCGGGCGGTACTCCTTCAGATACTCACGGTGCATCCGTCCCCACTTTCCAATCGGGCGGCGCTCCTCCGGCAGACGCAGGTCTGGTATATAATAATCACCTACAAGCACATAATCGATCCCGTTTTCATAAATTCGTTTCTCCAATTCAAGCATCCGATTCACCTTAACCCTTTCTCTGCTCTCGCAGATATGCTTCAAAAATGCTTCTCCGTATCAATACTTTTTTACCGATTTTATAAACCGAACCGCTTTCATGCACCATACGCGTGAGTGGCTTTATTCCCAAACGATAGTATTCACATGCCATGCTATAAGTCACGAACTCGTGTTGTAAAAAATCTATATCCTCATCATCGATCTGATCAGAAAACATCCAAACATTTCCACTCATTTGGCATCACCGCCTTTATCATTTATGGTTGCCGGTTCATGAAATTTTTCCAGATAAGCATCGAAAATCTCGCGATTGATCAGTACCGTACTATCAAAACGATATATGGCTCCCGCCTCGCTGGCCAATTCCAACAGTTTTTTATGAGACAGACTATAAATCAATTCTGCCTGTTGGTATCGTATGTACTCTCTCCGCAATCTGCGCAGCTGCTCCGGTACCTCTTTCATACTTTTAATCGTTTTGTATGTTTCACTCATGATTGTCTCCTCCTGATTTAAATTTGATTGCCTGACAGAAGCTGGCTTCTTGGACGAAAAAAGAGCACTTCTCAGATAATCTCTAAAAAGTGCTCACAGTTCTTGTCTAAACCCTATGCAGTTCCGTCATAAACATCATAACGCTTCGTGATGATGCGTTACTCTTCAAAATTTTGCTGTCAAATTGCTGTCAATGCGAGTATGACACCATGACCAAATCACAATATATGGTATGTTTTTAGCATTCCAATCGCAATATATTGTGGTTTTATTTCTCGATGGTTTTCATCGTGGGGAAAAGCAAGACATCCCGTATCGCCGCCGAATCCGTCAACAGCATCACCAGCCTGTCAATCCCGTATCCGATTCCTCCGGTCGGCGGCATACCAATCTCCAGGGCGTTCAGGAAATCCTCATCCGTATGATTCGCCTCCTCATTGCCTGCGGCAAAAGCGGCATCCTGCGCTGCAAAACGCTCTCTCTGATCGATGGGATCATTCAACTCAGAGTAAGCATTGCACATCTCCCATGTATTGATGAACAGTTCAAAGCGCTCCACCTTCTCCGGATCGGACGGCTTCTTCTTTGTCAACGGCGAAATATCCAGCGGGTGATCCATAATAAAGGTTGGTTGAATCAATTCCTTCTCACAGAACTCTTCAAAGAACAAATTAATGATCTCGCCCTTCGTATGGCGCTCCTCATATTCGATCTGGTGCTCTTTCGCAAGCTTCCTTGCCTCATCGAGAGTGCTGACCTCATCAAAATCAACGCCTGCGTATTTTTTAATTGCGTCAGTCATTGTCAATCGTTCAAAAGGTTTGCCGAGATCAATCTCTATGCCATTGTACGTAATCTTACTGCTGCCGCAAACCGTCTCCGCCAAATGACGGAACATAGTCTCCGTCAACTCCATCATGCCCTCATAATCCGTATAAGCCTGATAAAGTTCCATCAGCGTGAACTCCGGATTATGACGCGTATCCACGCCTTCGTTACGGAATACCCGGCCGATCTCGTAAACGCGCTCCAGGCCGCCCACGATCAGCCTCTTTAAGTAAAGCTCCAGTGAAATGCGCAGCTTCACATCCTCATCCAACGCATTATAATGAGTATCAAAAGGGCGCGCAGCCGCACCGCCGGCATTGGATACCAGCATCGGCGTCTCTACTTCCATAAATCCGCGGCCATCCAAAAACCGACGAATCTCACGGATGATTTGAGAACGCTTCATAAATGTCTCTTTGGATTCCGGATTCATGATCAGATCAACATATCTCTGACGGTAACGCATGTCTGTATTCGTCAAACCATGGAATTTCTCCGGCAGCACCTGAAGGCTCTTTGACAAAAGTGTAATCTCAGACGCATGAATGGAAATCTCACCCGTCTTCGTCTTGAAGACCTCTCCGCGAATGCCGATGATATCGCCGATATCATATTTTTTAAAATCCTTGTACGGCTCTTCCCCGATATTGTCTCTGGCGACATAAGCCTGAATGCTTCCCTGCAGATCCTGTACATTACAAAATGAAGCCTTTCCCATCACGCGTTTAAACATCATACGTCCGGCGACCGAAACTGTCCTGCCCTCCAGCTCTCCATAATGTTCCTTAATCTCTTCACTGTGATGTGTCACGTCATATTTTGTAATCTGAAACGGATCCTTGCCCGCATCCTGCAGATTTTTAAGTTTTTCCCGACGATTCTTTAAAATCTGATTCAGATCCTGTCCCGATGTATTTTCCTTTTTCTGTTCACCCATCTTCCATCCTCAACTTTCTGAGACCATCCTCTTACGCATCAAATTCCCACGCACAGATGTCGGTGCCATCTATCCTTCTGTCTATGATTCCGGATCTGATCACATACATCTCCTGTGTCAGACCATGATCAGGCCGATGCCGTCATATATTCATCAGAACCTCAGCATATCAGTTCGAGCGCTGAATCTCCAGCACCTTATAAGTCAGCACGCCTGCCTGTGTCTCAACATCAACAGTCTCTCCTACTTTCGCGCCGAGAAGCGCTTTTCCTACCGGCGATTCATTGGAAATCATACCTTTTAAGCTGTTCGCCTCAGTGGAACCTACGATCTTATATTCCAATTCCTCATCAAACTCACAGTCCAGAATCCGAACCTGACATCCGACACCAATGGTGTCAAGATCAACTTCTTCCTCCACGACCACCTCGGCATTCTTCAGGATCTTCTCGATCTCCTCAATCCGCGCCTCTATATCACGCTGTTCGTCCTTCGCCGCGTCATACTCTGCATTTTCGGAAAGATCGCCCTGTTCTCTGGCCTCTTTTATCTTCTGTGCAACCTCCTTGCGCCGGATCACCTTTAAATCCTGCAATTCCGTTTCCAGCTTCTGTAATCCCTGATATGTCAAAAGATTTTTTTTGCTCATCTATCTGCTCCTCCTGTCAAAATACAATGCTTTCCACCTCGACAATTATCCTATTATAGCCAATCGGAACATTGATGTCAAGAACCTCTGTTTCTGACTTTCCGCCTGGTTTTTCATCTGATACACGCGCGGTTTTCCGAGTATTTTTCGTCCATATAAATTCTTCCTCTTCATCTGATTCACATGAAGTTTTTGCATCCCATTTCCGTTTCTGAAACGGCAGATAAATAACGTGCTTATCAAAACAGGATATCCGCATCGGCTGATAACGCTCAAAATCCAGAACCACATTCCCATAAAGCTGAGATTCCCATGATTTTCCGACAAGACGCACAATCAATCCGTATTCCTCCTCCATGCGATTCTTCCACTCTGAAAAGTAATCCGGTCTGTCTGTACAAATCTCCAGGAAATTAAGTCCCTGTTCCAGTTGGGCAAGAACCTGATCCACATCATCCGCCTCACCGAAAACCTGATTCGGACAATCAGTATCAATCAGGATCGGGCGAAAATCGCGGTAATCCAGTTTTTTCTGTTTTAAAATCTGCTCTATGACCATTCTTGCGTACGGTAAAAAAGGATTTTCCCACAGCAACTCTGCCTCCGGCAGAGACATATCTGCCGTTTCATCTGTTCGGAAACACTTTGCCCGAAATAAATACCATGCCGCGATCATTTTTTGGATGAGAAAAAATCTATGCCTGAAAAACAAAAACGTGCCTCGCTCCGGTTCTTCACTTCGCTGTTCTGATTGATACATATCCGGCTGCCTCCATCTGACTGTTCACGACACTTTCATAGCATAGATATGCCGGAAGGAATTAACTATTCGTTATTTTCCAAAAACTCTCCGAACAATTTTTCCAGATCCGCGTAATTCTCCGCCTCGTTTATTTTCCCGCGCAGTCTGGAGGAATTTTTATATCCGGCCGTATACCATGCCGCGTGCTTTCGTATTTCACGGATTCCTATATATTCGCCCTTCACTTCCAACTGAAGCCGGGCATGGCGCAGCACCATCTGCGCCACTTCTTCCGCAGAGGGTTTCGGCAGGTCTTCTCCCGTCTCCAGTCTATGCAAAATCTGGTGAAATATCCACGGATTCCCTTGTGCGCCCCTGCCGATCATAAAACCATCGCATCCAGTTTCGTGTCTCATCCGCAGAACGTCCTCCGCTGAGCGAATATCTCCGTTTCCGATTACCGGTATAGAGACAGCTTCCTTCACCTGACGTATGATATCCCAATCTGCCCGACCGGAATAAAACTGCTGTCTGGTTCTTCCGTGCACCGCAACCGCAGCCACGCCGCAGTTCTCGGCAATCTTCGCAATTTCCACCGCATTCACATGTCCGTCATCAAAGCCTTTGCGGATTTTGACTGTCACCGGCTTTTTCACTGCCCCCACCAGTCTGGACAAAATCTCCTCCACCCTGTGAGGCTCCTTCATCAATGCCGATCCCTCTCCGTTATTCACCACCTTCGGAACCGGACATCCCATATTAAAATCAAGAATTGCGAACGGCCGTTCCTCAATCCTGGCCGCCATTTCCGCCAGAATATCCGGATCGGATCCGAACAGCTGCAGTGAAACGGGCTGTTCTTCCGGATGAATTTCCAGCAGCCTTTCTGTATTTTTGTTTCCATAATAAATCGCCTTTGCGCTGACCATCTCCATGCACAGCAAACCGGCTCCCTGTTCTTTGCACAGTAAACGAAATGGCAGGTCTGTAACGCCTGCCATGGGTGCTAAAATCAGATTATTATCTAAAACAATATCGCCTATCTTCAAAGTCTCCATCTGTCTCTTATCTCTTCTGCTTCTCAAAAATCAGACGCATTCCCTGCAGCGTCAGCATGGGATCATAAATGTCAATCATATCTGTTTCCTTCTCAATCAGTCTGCCGAGACCGCCGGTGGCAACAACCTTTACATCATCCCTGCCGAACTCTTTTTTCATCTGCCGGATGATGTACTCCGTCTGACCGATCTGTCCGTAGACAAGCCCCGCCTGCATACAGGCAATCGTATCCTGTGCCAGAATACTCTGCGGCTTTTTGATTTCAAACTCAGGAAGCTTTGCCGCCATACTCCACATGGACTGTGCCGAAGTACGGATGCCGGGCGCAATCACGCAGGCGGTAAAAGTCCCGTCCTCATCAACCAGATCGAAAGTAGTCGCCGTACCATAATCTACCACGATTGCCGGTCCGCCGTACAACTCATACACTGCTGCCGCATCTACGATCCGGTCTGCTCCGATCTGACGGGGATTGCGTCCCGCTACACGAATACCGGTTCGAATCCCGGCTTCGATAATAATCGGCTTCGTATGTACATATTTCAGAATGGCATTTGTCAGAGAATGCATCACATTCGGAACCACCGAAGCAATGATCACATCTGTAATCCCGGAGACGTTGACCTCATTATGCTCCAGCAGTTCACACATGACCATACCATACTCATCCGATGTACGGGTCTGAATCGTTGTCATACGAAAAGTCGTCTGTAATTTTTTCCCTTGAAAAACACCCAGCGTAATATTTGTATTTCCGATATCAACTGTCAGCAGCATATTCACTCATCCTCTCCCGGTTCTCCCAGAAACACGACTCTGTAATAAAGTTCCAGAGACTCCAGCAGTTCTGCCTGTTTATCCTGTATCTGTCTGATCTTCAACACGCTTCCGATCTCATCATACAGAAGGTCTCCTTCATTTGACGACGTTTCCAACTGCAGACTGCCGTCTCCGTCAAACTTCATCACCAGTATGCCGCCGACATCCTCCGTGTATAATACACAAAGAATCTTCAACTCCTCCTGCACCTGTTCCGGAAGCCCGTCAAACTCCGGATTGAGATAAAACTGTTTTGTATAGGCGCTGGACGCGCAAAGTACTATTTCTTCATCATACATGACCGCTTCTGTCCTCTTGTATCTTTTCTTTTTAAATGTAGCCATACACGCCGCGAACGGAAACTTCTCCGGCGGAAACATATTTCAATCCGTCTTCCGTCTCCACAAGCAATTCGCCCTGCGTGTTAATCCCTTTTGCAATGCCGGTGAAATCCTTCTTAAAATCCAGTACACGAACCTGCCTGCCGCAGTTTACCAGACGGGCATTATACTCCTCCATCAACCCGCCAAGATCCTGCGTCTTTATAAACCGTGCGTAATAACCCTCAAATTTCCGCATGCACTGTGCGACCAGTTCTGCCCGGCAGATATGCATGCCGGTCTCCAGGAAAACAGATGTAGCCACCTGCCGCACATCCTCCGGAAATTCCTGATTATGGACATTTATACCTACACCAATCACGATATGATTGACATAATCCACCTGAGCACTCATCTCTGTCAGAATGCCGCAGACCTTTTTGCCGGAACAAATAATGTCATTCGGCCATTTAATCCGGACATCAGAAAGCCCCGCCATCTCCAGTGCATCACGAACAGCCATCCCCATCACAAGTGTCAGCATAGACGCATGTGACGGTTCAATATCCGGTTTTAAAAGCAGGGACATAAAAATCCCTTCCCCTTTTTTCGATTCCCAGGCTCTCCCGCGACGTCCTCTGCCGTCGGTCTGTTCCTCACCGATCACGAGCAGACCCTGTCCGGCTCCCGATTCTGCCTCTCGTTTCGCCTCATTATTAGTGGAGTCCACGGAATCAAACACCTGAACCGGATGTCCGGCCCATGCGGTATCAAGATATTCACAAACACGTTCCTGCGTCAGAAAATCAGGTTCTGAGCAAAGACGGTAGCCTTTATTGCGCACCGCCTCAATCTCGTACCCCATCTCCTCCAGCTGGCGGATCACTTTCCAGACGCTGGTTCGGGTCACCCCGAACATCTCACTGATCTCCTGTCCTGAAATAAATCCGTCGTTTTCCTTCAGGAGCTGTAGAATTTTTTCTTTCAAAAAATCACCCGCTTCCCTTGTCACCGGAGATACTGCATGCTATCAGAATCACCGGGGAATTCCGCATAACCCTGTACTCATATCTCTACATGCCTTATTCGCTCAACGTCGCCAGCATCACAGCCTTAATTGTATGCATACGATTCTCCGCCTCATCAAACACGATCGACTGTGAACTTTCAAACACCTCATCTGTCACTTCCATCTCATCCAGACCGTATTTCTCGTGGATCTGCCCCCCGATTGTCGTCTTTAAATCATGAAACGCCGGCAGACAGTGCATAAACCGGCACTGCGGTCCCGCATTCTGCATCAACGCCGCATTCACCCGGTACGGCGTCAGATCACGAATCCGTTCCTCCCACACCGCATCAGGCTCACCCATGGAAACCCATACATCGGTGTAGATGACATCCGCTTCCTTCGTTCCCGCGACGGCATCCTCTGTCAGTTCAATTGTTGCGCCTGTCTGTGCCGCGATCTGACGGCAGGTGTCAACCAGCTGTGAATCCGGGAAATATTTTTTATTGGTACACGCCACAAAATGCATGCCAAGCTTTGCGCAAAGCACCATCAGAGAATTACCCATATTATAACGTGCATCACCGACATAGACCAGTTTAATTCCTTTCAGATGTCCGAAATGCTCCCGAATCGTCAGAGCGTCCGCCAGAACCTGTGTCGGATGAAACTCATTTGTCAAACCGTTCCAGACCGGGACTCCCGCATACTTTGCAATTTCTTCCACGATGCTCTGACCATAACCGCGATACTCGATTCCGTCATAGATACGGCCGAGAACACGCGCAGTATCTGCAATGCTTTCTTTTTTCCCGATCTGCGATGCGGAAGGATCCAGGAACGTCGCATGCATCCCGAGATCAAATGCCGCCACCTCAAACGAGCAGCGAGTCCGCGTGCTGGTTTTCTCAAAAATCAGCGCTACATTCTTTCCGCGAAGCGTATCATGCATCACGCCCTGCTTCTTCTTTTTCTTCAGATCTGCCGCCAGATCAATCAAATATGTAATCTCTTCTGAAGTAAAATCCAACAGCTTTAAAAAATTCTTTCCTTTTAAACTTATCATATCTGCACTTGTCTCCTTATATTCTTTTCCGCGTAGTCACATATCTGTCATTCATTTTTATTCCCGGCGCTTTGCCGGGAATAGATTTCATTACTATGCAAACAGTATTTCGGATGCCCGATCATTCCGGATTCGCTTCCTTCAGATCTGTCGCAACTTCCACGACCGATTTTGCCAGACCCGCAATCCCCTGAATCTCAGAAGGGACAATGATCTTGGTCGCCTTGCCGTCCGCCGCCTTCGCAAACGCTTCCAGACTCTTGATCTGAAGTACCGCTGCATCCGGTTCCGCCTCTTTCAGGAAACGGAGGCCGTCCGCATTCGCCTGCTGAATCTTTAAAATAGCCTCTGCCTGACCCTCGGCCTCCTGCACGGTTGCCTCACGTTTTGCCTGTGCACGAAGAATGGCAGCCTGCTTCTCCGCTTCCGCATCAAGAATAGCGGATTCCTTTTTACCCTCTGCCACGAGAATCGTCGACTTCTTCTCACCCTCCGCACGGAGAATCGCTTCACGCCGCTCGCGTTCTGCCTTCATCTGCTTCTCCATCGCATCCTGAATCGCCTGCGGCGGAATAATATTCTTCAACTCAACCCGATTGACCTTGATACCCCAGGGATCCGTCGCTATATCCAAAGACGCCCGCATCTTGGTATTAATCGTTTCACGGGAAGTCAGCGTCTCATCCAGTTCCAGATCGCCGATGATATTACGAAGCGTCGTCGCCGTCAGGTTTTCGATTGCCATGATCGGATTCTCTACACCGTAGGCAAACAGCTTCGGATCCGTGATCTGGAAAAATACGACCGTATCAATCCGCATGGTTACATTATCCTTCGTAATCACCGGCTGCGGTGCAAAATCAACGACCTGCTCCTTTAAAAGTACCCGTTTCGCAATTCGGTCGATAAACGGCGCCTTTACATGAAGTCCTACCTCCCAGGTACCCTGATATGCGCCCAGGCGCTCCATTACATAGGCATTCGCCTGCGGAACGATCTTGATACAGGACGCAAGAATAATCACAATGATAATAACAATGACAATAACCGCTATGAACATATGATACCCCTTTCCTATTTGAAATAAATTGCCGGCACACCGGTTTACGGCATGCGCAGAGCTCCCCTGCATTATACACATATTCTCAGCTGTCCATTCTCTCCACGATCAGCTTGACTCCGCTGATCTCCCGTACTCTGACCTGTGTATCCACGGGAATGCGTTCCGTCTCCGCGAGATTCCTGGCAGACCATTCCTGTCCCCGAATCAAAACTCTCCCCTTTGCGTGTACATTATCAATCTCTTCCATGACAACGGCAGACTGTCCGATCAGGCTCTGCACATTCGTCTTTTCTCTCTCATGATTGAAATGCTTCCTTGCCCACGGCCTTACCAGAAGCAGCAGAACAAAAGACACAACAAGAAAAACAACGATCTGCGCCTGGATCGGGGTATCCGGCAGACTCACAAACAACGCGGCCAGAGCGCCTCCGGCAAACCAGATGGATGTCAGTCCCATAGACACAAGCTCCACAACCACCATCACAACAAAAACCAACAGCCACAGCATCTGCGGCTGTTCCAGAAAACTCATACCCATGCCCAGACTCCTCTTTTTGTATCTCATTCCATTTTCATGGTTTTCACTGAATACGTCTTCAATATACTATATCTTATCCATTTTTACAATAAAAAAACGTTCATCCGGCGGAAGAAAAAAAGCCGAAAAAAACCGGCATCCGATTTTTATCATCGAATACCGGTTCTCTGAATATATCTGTCAATTCTTCAAAAGAATCTGTATTTTAATAAAACACCTGATTTCCGATTACGGTACCATTCCCGGAACCCGCATGGAAATATTTGGCTCCGCCGGTATTATCCGCGCCGTTGATAGCCGCCTGTGCCGCCTGATAGCAGCTGGAAGAAATGCTTCCGCTGCTCAGCACGCGGGAAAGCTTTCCGCTTGACGCCGGTGTAAACTGGCCGCTCTGATAGATTACTCCCGAAATGCTGTTCGGGAAAGAGCCGCTTTTCACCCGGTTCATCACAACTGCTCCGACTGCCAGCTGACCGTCATAACACTCGCCGCCGGCCTCACACTGAATGAGCGCCGCCAGAAGTGTCACATCATCGGCAGACGCGCTCACTGCCGTACCTGTGCTTGCGGTCACCGTCTCAGATGCAGCCTGCTGCGCGGCTGCCTGTTCTGCTGCTGCCTGCTGTGCGGCTGCCCGCTGCGCCGCCTGTTCCGCGTATATTTCTTCCATGCTGAGCGCCTCGCCGGTCTGAAGCTCTACTTCCACATATTCAGCAGAGATATACGCGACAGCATCTCCGTACTCTACGGCAACCCAACCGGTGTCCTCTGCATCCGCCTCTGAATTCTCTTCAGCGGAAATCTCGCCTGTTGTCTCATCCTCTGCATTCGTTTCCGATGCAACCGCTTCCTGTGCCTCAGACTGTTCTTCCGTTCCCGCAGCAACTTCTTCCTGTACCTCAGCCTCCGCCGATGTGTCTGTTTCCTCTTCGGACATCCATACAATCAACGTGTCACCTGTATCAAGCACCTCACAGATCGAAGATTCCGTATTCGCCTCGCTCCGCAGGCGGACACCGTCCGTTGTCACGGTCGCCACCGTATCGCAGATTTCTTCCGCCTGTGCCTCGGCATCCTCTGCAAACACGCAATATTCATTTTTAACGTATCCTTCTACTTCTCCGGATACAATTCGGGACCATTCCTCACCCTTCTCAACCACTTCCGCGGCAGAACCCCTGTACATCTTACCAACCACTTCAGAGTTCGTGTCGGCCTCCGCACGGATATTCAGGCTGGAGTCCTCCTCCACAACAACAAGTAATTTATTTTCCCATTCGGAAAATTCCTCCTCCGATATATCCTCCGCAGATGAATCTTCCGCGGCCGCAGCCTCATCAGCTGCGTTTTCTTCACTTTTCTCCTGTAAATCCTGCATAAGCTCACTGCTTCCGCTGTTGTCCTGCTCTGTTTCAGCATTCCACGTTCCGGAAACAATTTCTGCGGCACTGACAGAAACGGCCGATGGAGCGGATACTACTGCGACTGAAGCTGCGATAATGCCGCATTCCAAAACCAATTTTCTGAATCTCATTTGACCTCCTGTGTGATCCGCATAACGCGAACCCCTGTTATATTGTGTTTTGTTCCAAATCTGTAAAAAACATTACATTTATGCAATATATTGCTCATTTCTGTTAAAAATATTACAGATTTGTTACGAAACTTTTCAAGAATTATAACAGTGCATCACTGGTATGTCAAGCGTTTTTTCTGTAAAATGGGGATTCATCCCTAAATTCGGCCTGTTTTTAACAGAAAAATGGAGCGAATTTTAGAAATTCGCCCCATTTTTTCTTCATCATATCGTTTTATTTTTTACAGACGTTTTAACAATTCCGCCCGCATATCCTCATAGCCGGGTTTACCGAGCAACGCAAACATATTCTTCTTGTAACTCTCAACGCCGGGCTGATTAAAGGGATTTACCCCCAGCAGATATCCGCTGACGCCCACCGCAAACTCAAAGAAGTAAAACAGCTGTCCGAGAGAATATTCATCCTGCGAAGGAACCTTCACCAGCAGGTTCGGCACACTGCCGTCCGTATGCGCCATAATCGTTCCGTTCATCGCGCAATCATTGACAAAATTCATGTCTTTCCCTGCCAGATAATTTAAACCGTCCAGATCCGCCGGTTCCTCCCGGATCACAGGTGCATCAGCAGGAGACTCGATCTTCATCACTGTCTCATACATGATCCGCGCTCCGTCCTGAATAAACTGACCCATGGAATGCAGATCCGTCGTCAAATCAACGGAAGCAGGGAAAATCCCCTTCTGATCCTTACCCTCGCTCTCTCCGTAGAGCTGCTTCCACCACTCACTGATGTAATGAAGACCCGGCTCATAGTTCGCCAGAACCTCTACGCTCTTGCCCTTGCGAAGCAGAATGTTGCGGATTGCCGCATACTGCATCGCATCGTTCTCCTCAAACGGCATCCCGATAGCCAGTTCCCTGCCGGCTGCCGCTCCGGCCATCAGCTGATCAATGTCTGCACCGCTGACCGCGATGGGAAGCAGACCGACCGCCGTCAAAACGGAAAACCGTCCGCCGATATCGTCCGGCACCACAAATGTCTCATACCCCTCCTCGGTGGCAAGACCCTTCAGTGCGCCCCTCGCCTTGTCCGTCGTCGCATAGATGCGCTTCGACGCTCCCTCTTTGCCGTATTTCTTCTCCAGAAGCTCCTTAAAAATCCGGAAAGCGATGGCCGGCTCCGTCGTCGTACCGGACTTGGAAATCACGTTCACCGAAAAATCGCGGTCTCCGATCACATCCAAAATGCCATTCAGGTAAGAACCGCTGATATTATTCCCCGCATAATAAATCTCCGGCGTACCGCGCTGCTCCTTCGAAATATTATTGTAAAAACCATGACGAAGAAACTCAATCGCTGCCCGCGCACCCAGATAAGAGCCGCCGATGCCGATCACGACCAACACTTCAGAGTCGCTCTGAATCCGTGCCGCCGCCTGTTTGATACGGGCGAACTCTTCCTGATCATAATCAACCGGAAGATCAATCCAGCCGACGAAGTCATTGCCCGCGCCGGATTTCGATACCAGCACATCCTTCGCATCCTGCGCCAGTTTGCTCATGTACCCCACTTCCTCCTCACTGATAAAGGAAGCCGCTTTGCTGTAATCAAATGTAATTTTTCCCATGTTCTGCTCCTTTGTTTTCTGTCATCTGTCTTGCCGTGCTCAGTCCGCGAGTCATCTGCTGCACGGCTCATTGCCTACGCTCATTGTATCAAACAGACTTCTTTATTTCAAGAAAGACTTCCGGTTCCGTCTGATCTTTCATGTATTTTACGGAAAAATTTCCTGTATCACGCTCCCGAAAATTTCCTCATTCTGAGGTGATACAAGTGTTTTCCCGCTGATATTCTCTTCTGTTCCGATCCGAATCCCGTTTTTTTCCCGCTGTGTATTCTCGCTGTTCCGGCTGAGGGCCAGCTTTGTCATCTCCTTTGTCTTCTCCGCCAGATCCCGAATCTGTTTCCGACACCTTCGCACTACAGCCAGCGCAACTATCATAAGTAAAAGCATACATACCAGAATACCGAGCATCAGTTCGTTCGTATACAGCATGTACCATGAATAGAGCAAATGAAGTACCTGTTCCATTTGTCGTCTCCTTTCTGCCGGACCGGCTTGTCCGTCTTATACAGTTTAACAGAATTTTCCCGACGGAAAAAGAGGGACAGAACGGTTTTTCGCCGCAAGTTTCGACGTTTTACTGCGCTTACAATGACCTGTAAGATAAACCGTCGTCTTGTGTCTTTTTACATCTGATATAAAATAATATTATTTTAAATAAACCACAAAAAGAGTGGTTGACTTTTTTTTTGTAAACATATACTATAGATAGGAGCAAACTGATTCTGAACACTCATGTGCTGCTAACGCAGTCATCACTATCATATTATATCAGAGGTTATTACACATGAAAAAAATCATTCTCACCGGCGGCGGAACCGCCGGACATGTAACCCCCAATATTGCCCTTCTGCCGCGTCTTCGCGAGCTGGGGTATGAAATTTCATATATCGGATCTTATCAGGGCATTGAGAGGGGATTGATTGAAAAAGAAAATATTCCATATTACGCCATTTCCTCCGGAAAGCTCCGCCGGTATTTTGACCCGAAGAATTTTTCAGATCCTTTTAAAGTGATGAAGGGTTATCTGCAGGCCCGGCATCTGATGCGCAAGCTGAAACCCGACATCGTTTTTTCCAAGGGAGGCTTTGTCAGTGTTCCGGTCGTCCTGGCCGCCAAACACACCGGAATACCCGTGATCATACACGAATCGGATATCACACCGGGGCTCGCCAATAAGCTCGCCATACCGTCAGCCACACGAATCTGCTGCAACTTCCCCGAGACGCTGAAGCATCTTCCGGAAGGGAAAGCAGTTGTATCCGGCTCCCCGATTCGCCGAGAACTGCTGTCCGGCGATAAGGCAAAAGCCTGTACATACACCGGGCTGACTCCGGATCGGCCAATCATCCTCATCATCGGCGGAAGTCTGGGTTCCCAGGTAATCAACGAGGCTGTGCGCAAGCTGCTTCCGGCACTCCTGACTTCCTGGCAGATTATCCATCTCTGCGGAAAAGGCAATCTGGATCCGGCGCTCAAGGACACCGCCGGTTATGTACAGTATGAATATATTAATGAGGAACTCGCTGATTTGTTCGCCGCCGCTGATCTGGTTATTTCGCGTGCCGGAGCAAACGCAATCTGTGAACTGCAGGCACTCGCGAAACCGAACATCCTGATTCCGCTGTCCAAAGCCGCCAGCCGGGGCGATCAGATTCTGAACGCAAAATCTTTTGAGAAACAGGGGTTCAGCTATGTGCTCGAGGAGGAAAACCTCTCAGATCTGACTCTCTCGGAAGCCATTTCTTCTGTATGGGAAAACAAAAAGGCCTATATCGCTGCCATGAAAGAAAGTCAGAAAACAGACGCTATCGAAATCATTGTCAGCCTGATTGAAGAATTAAGGAAAAATAAACGAATCTGATATACCAATGCGCCGATTTCGACAGCATGCCGTTCTATAGTAAGGAACGACGGCTGCCGAAACGCGGCGCATTTTCATCCGAAATAACCAGATCCGTCAGCCATAATATGTTCCGGATTACCTTGCAGAAGTTCTCATATCCAGCATTTTCGCGATTTCCGCGATCTCATCCGCACTCAGCTCCGCGTGATTCCAGCCAAGCTTCTCCTCGTTGCCGTCCCCGATATAGCGGGGAATCAGATGCATATGGAAATGGAATACAGTCTGTCCCGCCACCTCGCCGTTGTTCTGCACGACATTAAAACCGTCACATTGTAAGATTTCCGTCATACGCGCCGCCAGCTTTTTCGCCAATACAAACACTTTGGACGCATAATCATCCGGTAGTTCGTAAATATTTGCTGCATGCGTCTTCGGCAGGATCAGCGCATGACCCTTCGTCGCCGGACTGGCGTCCAGAATAACCGTGAACATCTCATCCTCATAAATCACGTTAGCCGGTATATCTCCGCATGCCAGTTTGCAAAAAATACAGTTATCGTCTCTCATATAGCACCTCCTGATATATCATGATTTCAGCATTGTCCTTATACAAAAACCGTTCTAACAGTGTCAGTTCCTGCAAAGTTTTTCTTTGCTCCATATAACTCCTCCTTCATTATAAAAAAAACAGGCCAAAGTGTAAAGCTGATTTTTATCCGACGGAAATGTCATGAAAAATCAGAATGAATGCCTGCAAGACATCCGAATCGAACAGAATGAGCGTAAGAAAAGAACCTGTCCTGATTTATAAGCCGAAGTATATCATACATAAAGATTATATTCAATAAAAATATTTGACAGAAGATATGATATTCGATTAACTGAAACAAAAAAAATCCCCTCTACGAATTTATCCTTACCTGTGGTAGAATAAAAATTATATACAACAAAACAAGAATAAATATAAACCGAAAGGACAGCATCATTATGCAGGGAAGAATCAAATATAACGTCATGTCACCCGAAGAACTTACACTTTTTAAAGACCGCACAGAACGTCTCCTGTCGGAGCGGGGCGCACACATAGATCATCCGAAGATGAAGGAAGAACTTGCCGCTGCCGGATGCACAGTGGAAGGCGACACGGTCCGTTTCCCGAAAATGATCATCGACCGGGCGCTGGCCGCCGTTCCGAAGACATTTACTCTGTACGCACCGGATGAGACTTACAATATGACTTTCCCCCATCCGGAAGGAAGCTTCTACACCAGAACCTGTACCGGTGCGCCGAATTATCTTCCAATAGAAGGTGAAAAGCATTACGTCACTCTGGAAGATGCTGGGGAATGGTTTCATCTGGTGAATGAGATGGATCAGATCGATTATGTGGCGCTGCCGTCCACTTGTGACGACAGCGTTCCCGGAAAGGCCATTGATGTTTTTACGCTGGAAAAAGCACTTCAGATTTCCAAAAAACATATCTGGATTCAGCCTTACGAAGCAGAAAACACAAAATATCTGATCGATATGTGTGCCGCCGCTGTCGGCGGTGCGGATAATCTGCGTGAGAAACCGATCTGCAGCTTTATCTCCTGCAGTGTTCCGGTTTTAAAATTTAAATACATGGATGCCGAGATTTTATACGAATGTGCAAAGGCAGGCATTCCGGTTCAGCCCTGTGCGCTTCCGACCGCCGGAGCCAATACGCCGATCACGGCACAGGGCACCGCGTTGGCGGCCTGCGCGGACGTGCTGGCGCAGATCGTTATGCTGGAACTGCTCTGCCCGGGACTGCCGGTCATCGCCACCACACTCCTGTTTTCCATGGATATGCAGACAACCTACACGCTGCAGTCCAACACGGAGATCACCTTCGGCCGCCTCATCTGCATGCAGGCGTTCGAGCAGGGCTACGGCATTCCCTGCCATTCCTACGGTACCGGCACAGACAGCATGACTCTCGACGGGCAGAATATGATTGAGCGCACTTCCCTCATCCACATGATGGCCATGTCGGATGCCAGTGTACTGGGCGGCGCCGGCCAACTGGAGACCGCGAAGACAATCAATCCGCTGACACTGATCATTGATAATGAGATTTTCGGCATTGCCCGGCGTCTGCGCGCCGGACTCGCTGTCGACGATGAGACGATCGATTTTGAAGAGCTTCTGGAGGGAGACGATGAGGACGGATATCTGATGAGCGACCATACACTGGATCATCTGCGCGACGCGCACCGGCCGGAACTGTTCTATAAAGGATATTTGCGCGGTATCAATGATGAAGAAAAAACCATTCTGGACCGGGCTCTGGAAAAATATGAGAAAATTCAAAAACTGCCTGTTCCGTGCATGCTGGATGAAGAAACAAAGGAAGCGGTTCACGCCATCGTATTACGAGCCGCGGAAGAACTGCAGTAAAACTCTGAATCTGCAATCTGTCCTTGTGCTCAGGATAATCTGACGGATGATATGAAATGGAGATCTACATGAAATTAACAAAAGCAGAAAAAATATGGCTTGCGGCCGTCATCATCTTCTATGCCTGTTACAACCTGCCCTTTGTGCCGGCCTATGGCCACGCAAAGGCGACGCTGATCCACGGATTGATCACGCTGATTCCTCTCTGGATTGCCGTATATATCGGTCTCGTAAAGGTATGCCGTATTTACCGACTGCGCGATTCACAGGGAGACTCACCATCAGAACAGTCCGGGGATGACCGAAAACAATTATCATATTCAAAGACCGAAACCGGAAAGGAGGACAGATCATGTTAAAAAGTTCAACCGTATGGCTTGCCTTCCTGTTATACCTTGCCTTTCTGCTGATCGTCGCTCTGACAGAACATATGCGTTCCAGACAAAAAAGCGCCCGCGGCTTTGCCACGGCAGGCGGCAGCATCAAATGGCCGATACTCGTGATGACCTACATCGCCTCCCTGATGAGCACCTGGGTATTTTTTGCGGGTCCCGGCGCGTACTACCGGGGCGGTATCGGATACTGGGCGTCGGAACTGAGCTACATATGCCTGTTCCCTGTCATCGTTCATTTTGTCATGAACAAGGTATGGATCACAAACAACACACGGAAATACACCACCCCTGCGGATTTTTACTATGACCGCTTCAAAAGCCCTCTGCTGCGGGTTCTGTTGGCACTCATTTTTTTAAGCGCATCCTTCCCCTATATCGCCAGTGTCCTGATCGCCATCTCGAAAGCGGCGGAGATCGCCACGGGCGGTGCGATCGCATACCAGCAGGTTGTGATCATCGTCGGCATCGTAATCATCGCCTATGTCATGATCGGCGGTCTGAAATCCATCGCGCTGACAGACACCATTCAGGGACTCGCCTACATATCCATTCTCTGGATTATCGTGTTCGCCTGCCTGTTCACCGCCTTCGGCGGTTCGCTCGGCAACGCCTTATCCACAATATGGGAAAACACGAACGATTGGTTCTCCTATCCCGGACCGGACGGCTGGGTTCCCTACAGCGAACGCTTCGGCTATCCCTTAAGCTGCGCCATCGGCTGGACCGTCATGCTGCCTCATGTATTTATCCGCTCCGGTTACTCAGGCTCAGACCTGAACACACAGCGCAAACTGATGTTCCTGACACCGATCCTGCAGGCCTTTGTCTGGACCGGCACCATGCTGATCGGACTGGTCAGCATCGCCCTGCTGCCCGGCCTCAGCACCGATGAAACGGAGTACATCATCCCCTACCTGATTCAGAATATTATCCAAAACATCCACCCAACCATGGCCGTCGTTCTGATGATCTGTTTCTTTGTCGGTGCCGTCGCCGTTGGCATTTCCACCGCAGATTCCTTTCTGCTTGTAACCGGCTCCATCATCTCGGAGGATCTGCTGCACCACACGTTCGGCATCAGAATGGACGAAAAAAAACAGCTGCTGTCCGTGCGCCTCGTCATTCTGGCCGTCGGACTCATCAGCATCCTGTTTGCCATCAATCCTCCGGATCTGATCTTCACGCTGATCATGTTTGCCATCGCCATCGTCATGCCGCTGTTTCCTATCCTCGTACTCGGCATCTACTGGAAAAAAGCGACCAAACAGGCCGCTGTCGTCTCCACTATCGTTGGAACGGTTCTC
>Ga0192240_10323_pt1 | contig 21331 bp, 16 predicted proteins | sample Koala_Koa27_H3_FD_131237 | JGI IMG/M metagenome (GOLD analysis project Ga0192240, IMG submission 131237) | Enriched cells from koala feces incubated with labeled cellulose particles, San Francisco Zoo, California, United States - Koala_Koa2-7_H3 ...
GTTACTTTGAATGTTAACTGACAATTTTTTATTGTATAGTAAATTAAAACTTTTGATAATTCATTTGCACCATTAAATTCTCTTTGTAGACCCAAAAATAGATTTACATAGTTTACAGATTAGTATGAACTCCGGTTTATATGAAAATAATACAAAGCAAACAAATAAAAACAGTGTATTAACTTAACAGGAAAAACATAATTTTCAGGGATGTTCTCCTGCCGTTTTAATGAGAAACAGTTAGTAAGATCTCATTTAAATCAGCATTTTTCATTCAATAAGATTTATCAAATTACCAGCAGTATGACTGTAAAACGAGAGAAGCCCCAAGAAATTATAGTCACAAATTATTAATGATGAGCAGTTCCATAAAAATAGCAGTAATTAGTGATTTGCATTGTACAACTGCAAAAGACTCTTATACCATAACTCATTTACATGGAGAACTGCCTCCTATCCCGGCGGAACGACATCCTATTGAATCTATTAAAAAAAGAATCCAGAAAGAAAACCTAACTGCAGATTATTTAATATGTTTAGGCGATATTTCGGACAAAGCTGATTTAGGGGGGTTACAACAAGGAGTGAGATATTTAAAAGAGATTCAAACCAGCCTCCAAGCAAAAGATTTATTTATCATATCAGGCAATCATGATGTCGCAACCGAAGAAAGAGATCCGGTGGCGTATCTAAAAAATATGAATATTCCATCTTCTGATTCTGACATTAGAAATTCTTATTGGAGTGAACATTTTTGTGTGATTGAAAAAGATGACATCCTATTATTGTTGCTAAATACCTGTTATCATATTAAAACTTTCAATAATTTAAATGACAATCCGTCTTTTAAGGATGATGATTTATTAGAAAAAATAGAAAAAAAATTAATACCCTATAAAAATAGTAAGAAACTAAAAGTTGTGCTTTGCCACCACCACCCTATCCAACTATCGGATTTAGATGGTAAATGTACCTCTAATGATTTGATTGACGGAGCAGACAAACTGCTCCAATCTATCAAAGAGTATGGATTTAATATCATTCTGCATGGGCATAAACATATTGCAAGAATAAAGTATGATGATGCTTTGCCTATATTTAGTTGCGGTAGTTTTGCCTCTTTAGAAAATATGGCTGAAAATAAGAATACCTTCCATTTAATGGATATTCTACTTGAAAAAAATTCCTGTAAAGGAAAAATTTCTACCTGGATATATAATTACATTTTAGGCTGGAGAAAATCCAAAGACCCGGATATCATTTTTCCTTCTTATACCGGATTTGGATGTTCTTGTCGTAATACAAAAGAAATAGGAGATAAAATTATTGAACATTTTGATGAATGGTATCAAAATCCTAATTATTATGAGTTTTTACCTTTTGAAAAAATTGTTGCCTTTTTCCCGGATATAGAATATTTGACTCCCAGGGAACAGAAAGAACTGTCGTCTTATTTTGAACAAGAATATAAGCTTGTATTTGCACCCAGTTTAGGAGTGGGAGCCGAAGAATTAAAAAAAATAAAACACAATAATTAATATGGTAAAGAAGTCATCAAATACAGGGTCTTTCAATGCCAGATACATGACCTTTAAACAGGTTGCCGAAACCTTTATCCTAACGCAGGATTTTGAGACTATAATTAAGAATAATCATACGGTCTTAATGGGCTCCAGAGGATGTGGAAAAACCACTTTACTTAAAATGCTCCATCCGGAAGCCATCTCTAATTGGGATAATCACCATTCAAAAAAATTATTCGACAAAATACCTTTTTATGGAATTTACATACCTGCCGATAAGCAGTGGAGTAAACAAATTGAAACTTTTGAAGCCAATTTTAGAGATAAAGCCGATTTTGTACGATCCATATCTAAAGGTCTGATAAATTTAAATGTCTTAATTGCTGTTTGCGATACATTTAAATCTCTTATACATATCGGGGTAAACGAAGATTGTCAAAAACATGACATATTACTGGCCGAAGAGTTGATAGACTTATGGGAAATTCCTACTCCCATAGTTCCCGACTTATATTCTATTACACAACGATTTCATAAGTATGTTTCCCAACTCGATACCCTTGTTCAAAGAAAAGAGACCCATGTCCGATTGGAAGATTACTGTTACTGGGATTTTGTGGATAAAGTGGGTCTTGCCATAAACGCATTTGAGGAAAGATTTAAAAATTTTGATTTCTTTAAAGAAAAGCCTTTTAAATGGGCGTTATGTTTTGATGAGCTGGAAGTTGCACCCCAATGGCTATTTCTGGAATTAATTGACCAGAATTTCCGTAGCAGAAATCAGAAAATCTTATTTAAAATCACGACTATACCTACTATAACAGCACAAGAATTTCAGGCTACAAGAGATGAACTGGAAAAGAAAGATACGTTTTCCTCTAATACAGGAGATGATTACGAAATAATAAAAATGTGGGTACACAATAGCCGGGCCCAGAAGAATTGGAGAATGTTTTGCAACGAATATGCTAAAAAGATGCTTTTCAATAAATTTAATAAAGAAATCTCGCCTACGCTCTTCTGGGGACAACAAAATTACAATGAGGCATTAAAAGCCTCTGATAAAGCAGTCTTTGCAAAATTCTTCAGGCTAAAAGAGCAATCGGAATTTGAAGAAGACGGGATTATATGGTATGTAATGAAAGAAGTAGCGCAGATGGATAAGTCCTTCCATAGATACTTACTAAGAAAAGGAGTTGATCCGCTTAATCCTGTTCCGATAAATAAACGGCAAGTAGACCAGGTTCACCGGAAAATAAAACCGATTGTTTTATATCGCTATTATTTTAAAAAAGAAGATGACCAAAGAAGGTCCAGAAAAGTTGTTTCTTTTAACTATGGTACAGACTATATTTATGATTTGACAGATGGTAATCCCAGGGCTTTTGTAAATTTATTCAACAAGTTTATGCCCGAATTTAAACTTAATGGCAGTGGCGTACCTATTATGATAAAAATAAATACACAAGCAAATATTATATCTGAATTTAGCAAAGAATATTTTTATCCCCGTGTTGCCTATTACTCCGATAGTGTAGTGCGTTATAAAGGAAAAATTATAACTTTGGAAAACATGCTTGATGCCATAGGTAATTATTTCCATTCGCAATATATCGGAGAAAAGTTCACAGCAGACCCCTTTAGCCTCATTAAATTTGATGAGAAATGCCCCAATGAAATAATAAAATTGTTTAATAAAGGGTTAGAATCGGGAGGAATTTTAATGGTTGAGGATGAAGAATATAAAGGCGTAAGAAAAAATGTCAGAATATACAGGCTATCTTACTCTTTATATCCTTATTATAATCTCCCTCAAAGATTATATGCTATAAAAAATCTGAGTGATATATTAAGTTCACTCCTGAATACAGAAGATAATTCCGCTGCTATACAACTCACTTTAAATTTCTAATTATGAAATTATGTTCATTTACTCAGGTCGACATTTTAACTAAAAATATTGATTTTGATATTTTTATTGCATCTACCGGTTATGAGAGCAGAGCCTCTTTTCTGGCCAGACAGAATATACAGAGTAAAGAGAAGTTTGTATTGGCATTCAGGGATAACCATACTAATAAAAACAGAGTTAAAAATGATAAATTTTTCAGGGAAGAGAATTTTAAATTCATAGATATGAGCGGTTCTCAAAATGAGAAAATATTTGATTTACTGAATAGTAGCATCGCCAATAATCCCCAAGAAAAAATATCCATTTTAATAGACTATTCCTCCATGACACGGGTATGGTATGGGGCTATCATTTCTTATTTAAGTGGATGTGCATTAAAAAACAAAAGCATTTATGCCTATTTTTCCTACTCAGTTTCTGAGTTTAATGAACCTCTTTCCAAAGAGAGTGAAACGTTTCATTTTTATCCCATTGACTCTTTTTGCCATCTCACTGTGCCTACTAAACCCACTGCACTGATTGCAGGTTTAGGGTATGAAAAAAAACGTGTGTTTGGCTTGCGTGAATATTTTGATGCAGAGGCGCTTTATCTCTTTTATACGGATGACAATCCATTTACACAATATGTTAGAAATAAGAACCGGGAAGTAATAGATTCTGTAGATTCTAAGAATATTTTTCCCTATCTTCTTAATGATTTAACCTATACCAAGATGTTGTTGCAGGATTTATATGACCATTTAAAAGATAATTTTCGCATTATTATTGCACCTTGTGGTCCGAAGCCTTTTACACTCTTAAGCTTTATTATTGCCAGTGAAGCTCCGAATATAGATGTATGGAGAATTAGTGCCAGCGATACGGATGAACACATTGTAGAAAAAAAAGAGAGTGGCGAGATTATTACTGTAGAATTAGTGTATGGAGAATAACCTTTATTTTGCTTTTCAGTTTTCTTTCATCGGAAATAATCTGTATATTCAATTCCTTCACTGTATGAGAGAAATGTTTTGTTTAGAAAAGTAAGAGTATCGTGCTTTCCCAATCCATATATACCAGGAATATAAAAAGATTTATAAAGAAGTTTCAATCCAGGTTCACTAATAAGATGGTTTCTTTAACAACTTCTATTTTTAATTTTGCAACCCCAGGGAATAAAGGTAAAAGTAACTAATCCATTATTCTCTGCCCGCGCATTTAATAGGTAATCCCTAAACTTAACCGACCTTTATTCTGTTATTTAATTAGGGTTTGTTTTTCCAATATGGCAGAATTAAATACTGCCTAAAAAAAGTATAAGCCATTTATGTGCAAAGAAAAACAAACCAACTATTTTAATCCGGAATAATTAGTTTTTAACAATCCGGAATTGTATCTTTGCAAAGTTGTTTAAGCAATAATTTCATGATAGAGAAGTTTAATTTTGACATACAGCTTATTTTTGCCATTCTTAACGGAAAGGTATCGGCAGCTATAAACAGGAAACTATATCGCAATTTCAGGCAGAATGGACTGGAAATAAGTCCCGAACAGTGGACGGTTCTCATCTATTTGTGGGAAAAAGACGGGGTGACCCAGCAAGAGTTGTGTAATGCAACTTTTAAAGATAAACCCAGTATGACACGCCTTATCGATAATATGGAACGGTTGCACCTGGTAGTGAGGATTTCCGATAAAAAAGATAGGAGAACCAACTTAATCCACCTCACTAAATCCGGCAAAGAAATTGAAGAGAGAACCCGTGACATTGTGGAACAAACTTTAAAAGAAGCTTTGGAAGGGATAAGCCTGGAAGAGTTGGGTATTGCCCATGAAGTATTGAAACGTATCTTTACCAATATAAAAGATTAAAAAGAAAATATCTTTTTTTCGGGCATCCCGTTTTGTTATCTTTCTACCGGCTTTCCATCCACCGGCTTTTAAAATTTTAACGCTATCCCAGAGATAGTACTTAGTTTCTTACCTTACCAGGAAGAAACTACCTACACGCTATTACTTACTCCCGCTTTTACATTCCCTTCTGTTTCCATTGAATTTTACACAAAAACGATATCTTTGATTATATTTATTGATAAAAATAAGTATAATTATACTTCCAATAAAAATGATTGCTACCAGAAATAGAATAATTTAGCTAAAATAAAAAAACAATATTTCTCTTTATTTTTTATTTTAAGTTGTAAATTAAAAATAAAATATTCGATATAGACTATTCTTAAATAAAATAACATTTAATCACCATAAAATTACCTCATAAAGAAATAAAACGCCTTTAATCCTAAGATTTCCCTTAAATAATGTATATTTCAACCTTTAATCCCTACATTTCTCCCTCTTTCCAAAAAACAAAATTGTAACTTTATTTAATTAAATATACATTTTATTTGTACGAAATAAATTACATACCTCTATATTATAGGTTCTCTAATGCTTTTTTACCCGTAGAAACCTCCTTGCAATTAAAAGTTTAAAAAAATTACTTATTATTTATTTGTTTATTTAAAATAATAATTATAAGTTTGTAATGGAAGTACCTGAAAAGGACCAGGCGATTTACTGACATTACTTAATTAAAACCGGATTCAGAAAGATATCTTTTTATTCATTTTAGAAAAATCACTGGTTTTTCTATAGGTACTCTATTGTTTAATTTATAATACACAAACTTATGAAAAAATTTATTTTTGGTATATTGTTTGTATTGGGATTCCTCACATTTACTACACAAAACACGGCCCAGGCTCAGGAATCCCGGGAAGGTTCGGTTCATATCTGGATTAGTGAAATTGGTGCGGACAACGATGGAGTGGGTTTTCTAGCCTATGATTTTGACACCAATACGGCACGAAATATAAATACAGGTTTTCAGGGAACTTATAAAACAGTGGATCTGGGAGAGTATGAATATACCCGTGAAAATTTAAAAGCCCTTCACCAATTCAGATGGACGGTGGACTTTACCTGGTTAAACTGGAATGAGAGTAATATTGCTACAATTACCCGTTCTTATGATCCCCAGTATGACGAAACACCCCTAAGCGTTGAAGAATTCCGGAATTATTACGGCAGTTGGTTCAGTCTGCTTGGTTCGGTTGTTGCCTACCGTTTACCCCGCTTGTGTGTGTTCCGCGACCAGAAAGACGGGAATGAAGTGGAAGGTTGGGGACTACCTTCCATAGAAGATATTATGCAATTGATAGGTCAAGCTCCACGGAGTTCCCAGGGTATTAACCATGATATCCTTAACTATGTGGCGGCTGGTGCTGCCGATACGCCCGAAGGTCATGTAACTGAGTGGATGAACTATAACAATACCAGTGGTCTTACCCTTACTCCGTTAGGCTCCCGGGAACCTTATACAGGAAATCTGGCTACTTACTTTTATGCCTTTAAAAAATTATCTAAACTAAGGCTGAAAGAGGGTTCGGAAAGTTTCACTTTTTATGCGCCCGGAAGCTATTACAGTCCGTCAGACTATCACTATGCACAGGTGCGCTATTGCCGTGCCAAAACCGATGAAGAATTGGGCTATAAAATATACGTGGACAAATGCAAAGACGCAGTGGTGATTCTTGATTACGGGGTGGAAACCAACATGCCGGAACTTCCCAAAGGGTTGGAAAGGGGAATTGCCCTGAAGTATGCAGATATAGCCGGGAAAACAGTCAACAGGAGCTGGTCGGCCATAGAACTGGAAGCGGCAGAGTATAGAAACGCAATCCAGAACCTACCTGCGGCTCCGGAACTGGATTTTCCTGAATGTGAGCCGGAAATAGGTGAAGCTCCGGATGAACTTGACTTAAGCTTTAAGTTAATTCTCAACGTGAAAGGATTCTATTATGAAGACAAACCGGGCAGTGACATCCTTTATACCACCGATCCGACTAATACCCCTCCGGGAGTAGAGCCTATTTACGATTTGCAGCCTATCATGAAAACAAAAGCAAACCGTATCGGGGAGTATTACTGGACAGATGTGTTTGATTTGAAAGTACCTCACTTCGCATGGTGGGCAAGTAATGTGGGTAGTATGGAGAGGTATCCGCTGAATGATGATTATTTCAATATGTATTTATTACAGTGTCATATTGATTACGCGCAGATGTCACCCGATATAGCGGATTTCGATAAATATTACGGAAAATATTATGACCGCTTTACACTGGATAATTATATGAATAGTTATGGAGTGATGTTTGAAAAAAACACGATAGATGTAAATGATGACCTGTTGCCCCACATGACCAATCTGGATCCAGTCAGGGAATTGGTAGGACCGGGATGGGGACTGCCCTACATGAAAGATTACAGGCAACTTATGGCAATGGCACCCTTTTTTAACGGAACAGGTCCTGTATTGGATGAAATAGATGTGCGCATGGCATTCAGTGCCAGGCCGGGAGATAATCCGCTGGCCTATAATATCAGTAATGGAACTCCTTTGGCAACCTATTGGTTCACGGAATCCAACCGGAACCTGTATAACTTTAATATGATGCCTACCGGTGTGAGGTTGCACGCTGCAGATGCTTACTGGACCAACGGTTTGTATAGCGCAACCAATGTATTGGAGGGAACAGTTTGGGAAAATGTTTGTAAACGTACGGTTCTAAACCCCGGTACAGGCTATGAAATTGACCAGTGGATGGGACCTAAAGGTGCTTTCGCCTTAATGTTCTACACGGTGGTACATGCAGGCAGGGACGGACAGCTAACGATACATGACCGGGTGGATACCGGAAGCCCTACTTCTTACAGTGCGATGACTATCCGATGGTGTAGAAAACTCACGGACCGGGAGTTGGGATATAAGCTTTTTGCGAAAGTAAATAATATATCCACTACAAGTAATGAATGGCTTAGCTTTGTGGCAGGCGATGAACTTCCGTTGTTGAAAGAGGTAAAAAAGGGAAACTATCAAAGAAAAGATTTCGATATTGTTAAGATAGATGATCCGTATGCGGAAGCTCCCGCGGGATATGTGGAATTGCCTAATGGTTATTTACGCGGATTCTATGTGCACTATTTTATTACAGAGCCGGAAAGCCAAAAAACAATCGAAGATATTGTGTTGTATGCGATTAGTGTAGACGATGACGCGCTGGATATTCCCGGTAGAGCCGGAAGCGTGGCTAAAGCAGCAGAAACAGTAGGCATAAGTAGAACAGTACCTACGGATTCTGCCATTCAGGTACATCCTAATCCGGTAACTCATACGCTTTATATAGATACATTGGAGAAAATTAACCGGATAACGGTTATGAGTTTAACCGGTGAAAACGTAAAATCCATTCCAGGCAACTTCACCAGTATCGATGTATCGGATATAACTCCCGGAACTTACCTGGTAAAAGTGGAAACAGAAAGTGGCACATATACAAATAAATTTATAAAGAGATAAAAATAGGGTAAATAATAAAAAGCAGGGAAACATTTTGTTCCCTGCTTTTTTTATGTTATATATTCTTTGCAAAAGACGCTTGAACAGGTTAGCCCGGAAGTGGGTGAACGCAAATAATAGCGGCTTTTTCCTGATAGAAAATTTATGTACTTAAAAAACAGCATAACAGATACAGGAACAGGAAAGATAGAGTAGTAAAATCCTATTTTTAACCCCTATAACAGTTTTTTTACATAAATAATTTCGTCTGTTAAAGAATTATTCTTTTATTTGTAGCAAGAAAAAAAACTATTTAAAATACACACTAATGAAAAGCTTATTAAAATATTTGGGTCTGGTTTTAATTTTAATCGGAGCTGTGATTTTAGTCGTATGTGCTTTTACCGGATATGTAAATAACAATACGGTTTTAGGAACCTCTATATTTCTGATGATTGGAGGATTAATTGCTTATATTGTCCTTAATAAGAGAATTACAGATTAAGGAACTGTTCAAACTTTATCCGGGAATTTAGTTGTACGGATAAAATTTAACTGGTTTCTAAACATTTTTAAAAAGCATTTTACAGATTTTGCTTTTTACCCGGTTGATAGAAATTAAATATATATTCTTTTTAAAAAGGGTATATCATTAATTTCTATCAATTATTTGTTTATCCTTACCCATCCCGATTTACTACATATACAGCAGGTTTTTCCTCCGGTATTATATATACCCTCTATCCTTTTTTATAAATAATAGGTATTATTACAGAACCGCATTTGAACTATGGGCTCTATTCCATGGCTACACCCTATATAAGAATGCTTCCCTACAGAAAAAAGAGGGAAAAATTTAAGTCGCCCATCCCATGCTATCTAATTGCTTATTATAGGTATCTATACTTCCTGAACCACTATAAAATTTTTATTTTTTGAGTATTCTCTTTAAAGAAGCAATATCTAATAAATTTACCGTTTGAAATTTTCCTTTATAAAATACTCCCCAGTTATTGAAAACACAAGGCAATGCCCTGGCTTTTTCCAACGTATCTACCTGAATGAAAGATACGGGAATATGATTTATTTCACAATATGCTTTTATACGGGTTATATTCTGGTAGATATAGGGACATTGCATAGTGTAATAAATCGTTAGTTCCTGAGTCTCAATTTCATGGAGTTTCACATTTGGTGCAAATTCTGGCGTTGTTCCATCCAGGGAAAGTGCAAGTAATTGGTATCCGCCAGGGGTAGTATCTACAATTTCAAAGCCAAACTTCTTTACAAATGCCTGGTCGGAAAGCCATGCTTTTTGTTTGGCTGCTCCCAGCATACAAATACCCGATTTACCCTTTTCCCTGGCATCGGCCAGGCAATATTCCATCAACAACTTTCCATATCCTTTTCCTTTATAATTACCCAGAACCCATAAACAGTAAATATAATAATAGTTATCACCTATTATGGGAACCCAGGCTGTTTCCAAAGGAGCATATTCAATAAAAACCGTAGCCTTTTCATTTAACTTTCTAAACACATGACCTTCCGGAAGCCGGTCGGCCAGCCAGCTACGCTTTGCCTCAATACCCGGATGTGATTTCTTACTGCGGATAATGCAACATACATGTTCATCGGCCAGATTTTCTGTTGTCAGGTTTATAAATTCAGTATTCATAGTAAAAGAATCATTTGTTAATTTAAAATCCCCTTTCAGGCTGTACTATGCCGTACTATACCGTACTAGGCTATACTATACCGTACTAAGATAGTTGACACTTATCCTATCCCTTTCCACAAACTTAGCTAAAATCTACGATTTATAAGCATATCCTTCCCAAAGAATAGCTACTCCCCTTAAAAAATACAACCAATAAACCATAGCCAGCCAGAAGTATAAACAAACACCCAAAGGGGAAATAAACTACAAGCAGAATTGTAATTTGCAACACGCTTGGCACAAGCCTACCCCTCCGCCTTAATTCCCGAAGCTTAAAACCAAGTGCAGCCGGAAGTCTTCAAAAAGCAAAAGCTGTATGAGCGTCAGCGAGTTCTTTTGCGCAAAGACTTCCGGCAAACGAAGTAGCCAAAGGAACGCAGCGCAGTTTTCTTTGGTTCGTTTCTTTGTCTGCACAAAGAAATGAACAACAGAGAAATAAACACCAGAAAAACAATATAAAACTAAAAAGAAAATCAAAAAATATACTTCTTCCACAACACGCTTGGCACAAGCGTATCCCTCCGCCTTAGTTCCCGAAGCGTCAAACGCAGTGCAGCCGGAAGTCTTTAAAAAGCAAAAGCTGTCTGAGCATGAAATGCGAGTTCTTTTGCGCAAAGACTTCCAGCAAACGAAGTAGCGAAGGGAACGCAGCGCAGCTTTCTTTGGTTCGTTTCTTTGTCTGCACAAAGAAATGAACAACATAACAACAATATAAAACTAAAAAAGAAAATCAAAAGATATACTTCTTCCGCAACACGCTTGAAACAAGCGTACCCCTCCGCCTTAGTTCCCGAAGCGTTAAACGCAGTGCAGCCGGAAGTCTTTAAAAAAGCAAAAGCTGTCTGAGCATGCAATGCGAGTTCTTTTGCGCAAAGACTTACGGCAAACGAAGTAGCAAAGGGAACGCAGCGCAGTTTTCTTCTGCAAGTTTCTTTGTCTGCACAAAGAAATGAACAACAAAAACCCTATCTCCCATGATACCTCACCAACCCCTTCATCGGACTTTCCACCACCGAATCAATATGAATCCCTATGCTCTGTGCAACATCCCTCAATATAGAAGAGTACATTTTCGCAGTGGGCCCTACAAAACGAATGGGATAATTGTAATAATCTTCGTATTGGAATATATTTCTTTCCAGGAATACCTTCATATTATCACATACCAACTTATAGATATAAGGATGATTTATATTTTCATATAAAAAATAGGACATGACAGAGAGTATTTTATTGGGAAAAGGAGTCGTGTATAAATAGGTAAGTATCTCGTCGGGGTCTACCTTATTTTTACTATAAAAAAGTTCTATGAGCTCTTTCGGAGCCAGATTTTGCAAACAATCCACCAGAAATAATTTGCCTAACGCCGTGCTGCTTCCCTCATCTCCCAGCATATATCCCAGCGACCGGACCGTTTTGACAACAGACTTACCGTCGTAGAAACAGGATTTCGACTCCGTATCGAGAATACAGGCGATGCCCGGCCTGTTCTGAAACAAAGACCGGGCTACTCCCTCTAAATTATTTTCTACAATTACAGAAGTCTTAAATTGAGTTTCCAGGGGACTTTTTATGATACTCTTCAGGGTAGGAGACGTACACCCGGCTCCATAAAAATAGATTCTATCCAGTTTGGTATTGAAAAACACCGGGGGAAGCTGCAAACGTAGGATGCGACTAATTTCAATCCGCTTCTGGAAAAGCGGATTGATTCCCTCGGAAACAAATGTCTCTACTATCCCCTGTTCCGAAACCAGCGCCCATTCGGTTTTCAATGAGTAACTTTGTGCCAATAAAATCATGGTTATCCTTTCTAAATCTTCAAACCCCTTCAATCAATTTGTTAGTTGGCTACCTGCTCCGCTTTATCGTTAAACAGTATCACGGTTACACTCTCTTTATCTAAATAAAAAGTTTTCGCTTTGATAATTGAAGCCTCGCATTCCACCGGTTCCACCCACTCTGTTGAATTCCGGGTAGGTTCTGAGCCGTCTGTGGTGTATCTGATTTCGGCTCCCGACACACGGCTATTGGCATGCAACCGGTTATCTATTATTTTCAGGCCGGGTTCTGCCAGGTGGAAATGGGTATGCAGGCTATGAAGCCTTGGTAACTCTTTGCGGCTCACCTTGGTATTGTATAAACTTACGGCTTCTATATAATCTTGTTCACGTCCTGTTTTTGACCATTCCGGCTCCGCGTCCCAGCCACGTTCTGCCAGTCCCAGTATTTTAGGGAACAGGTAAGAAAGAACCATATCAAAGTTCCGGATGGTTTCGGCAAATAGTTGTCCCTGCACGCCCAATATCTCCTTCCGTGCCCCGGGTTTAAGTTTTTCCTTGTTGGTACCGGCAGGCACATCCATACGCTTACCGGCAATGTCACGTCGTACGGAACTGTAGATATTAAAAGGTTGCATATCGAATGTACTGATTTCATCTACATAACCTCCCCAGTTATGTCCCGGCTCATAAAAATTGGAACTGTAAGCCATATCGAGGTAAAAGTTAGAAACATTGCTCAACACTACCTGAAAGCCTGCATTGGCTAGTTTATAAGCCACTTCATCACCTCCCCAGTTGGGTACGGTATTCCAGATGTAACTGATTACTTTTTCATGGGCAAACCTATCGTCTACCACATTTTCATGGGGTTTGAGCGTAATTTCCTGCCATCCGGCAACTGTAATTCCCTTTTCCCGGGTTAGTTTCAGCACCTCTTCTACAAAATAATCTTTCAACTCCCTGGGTTGCTGCATTCCCTGACTCTCCATCAGCTCTATACATTCGGGTGCTCCGGTCCAGGCAGCCTTGGCTACTTCATCGCCACCAATGTGCATAATTTTCAGTTCCAATCCGGCATCGTTGTACATCCGCGCCAGTTCGCTAATTACCTTATCTACAAAACGATAAGTGGAAGGGAGCGCTACATTAATTACATTGTCACTGTAGCCCTGTACGGAAAGGTATTTTGAAGTATCCCTGTCATTCACCAGCATATACTCTTCGGCTTTTGCCAGGTCGGAATCTTTATATTTACGATAGCGTGCTTTCATGGCTACGATAGCCGCACGTGCATGTCCGGGTAGTTCTACTTCGGGTATAACGGTTATGTGCCGCTGGTTGGCATACTCAAGTATGTCTATAAAATCCTGTCGGGTATAATAACCGTTAGCTGAAGAGGTAGCATCGTCCGGATTCCAATGGCCCACGTAAGCGGGATAAAGAAACTCTTTTTCATCTGTAGTATGTCCTCTTCTTGAACCTACTTGCGTAAGTTCTTCCAACCCGGGAATCTCTACGCGCCAGCCTTCATCATCTGCTATATGGAAATGGAAGACACTCATCTTATAGGCCGCCATTAAATCGAGCACTTTTAAAACATCTTCTTTTTTTGTAAAATTGCGCGCCACATCCAACATCACTCCCCTATAGGCAAAATCAGGATAATCAGAAATTTCACACGGAGTCAAGGAAGCCGGTTGTTCCTGTCCGGACAAGAGGGCCAATAAGGTTTGTGTACCGTTAAAGATAGCATGTGGGGTGTTACCCGTTATAGTTACTCCCTCTTTGGTAACCGCTAACAGGTAGTGTTCATCATTGACAAATTTATTTCCTTTTTCTCCTTTCGCCAGATGAATGGAAACAGTAGCCTGGCCAGCTATTTTATATCCTAATTGACGGGATAATGCCTGCTCCAGTAATTTCGCTTCATTGGCATACGAAGAATCATAGCTTATCTGTATCGTTTCCGGAAAAACCAGCCTTTCCGCACCGGCGTTCTTTTTTACTGATTTTACAGAAGGTATAATGTCTGTTTCGGAGAGGCTTGTTCCGGTTAAGTATGCCGCGTTCTCATCATATACGATGTCTCCAAAAGGGTAATATATCTTTTCTCCTGTGGCAGAAAGAGACCTGAACTCATTATCGTTTCTTACCACTGTAACGGGTACGTCACGCGGAGTCAGTTCCACACCCTCTTTTTTAGCCACGATATAAGCCGCATCGGGCGTAAAGGAAATATGGGGATATTTTCTTTTGGTATGCCATTTCACCTGTAGTGTTTCTCCTTTGCCTACCGGTTTATAATAAGCGGTGGGATACATTTTAAAATAGGTTCCCGTAATGCGTTCGATGGTTATAGGAGAGTCTTCGGCAAACTGAAAGTTAATAGGGAACTGACAGAAATAGATTGTCCACTCCCCGCCCAATGCGGAGTTGCCTTCATTTTTGATTTCCAGTGAATTCTCAAATTCACCTGTACTATGAATATTCGCATCTATCAGCCAGTTCATAGAAACCTGTACATCTTCCGTTTTTTTGCATCCACCTGCTAAGAAGAGGATAGCAAACAGGCACATAAGTGTTAAATTTTTCATCATATTCAAGAAAGGTTATTAGTTAAAAATAATACGTATTATTACCATCCCAACAAATATATGATTTACATTTCATAAAAGTCTATAGAAATAAGGTGAACACATATATATTTAACCTTCATTAAATATATCGTACAAAATTTAATCTTAAAATATTTAGGATTTGAAAGTATAGCCATACATGGAATAAATTGGTAAATCATAGTGCATCAAATAAAATTAACTAATTCAATAACAATATATTAACAGTATAATAATTGATAAAAACAAACGCAAAATCATATTTAAATATTGTACTTTATAATTAATTTGTATTAAATAAAGAAGCAATTATTAGTTTTTACGATTCCGGCTTTCTATATTTGTGATAACCTGATTTGGAAAGCACGCCAGGAACTCGCTTGTAGGTATATATGAGGTAGATTCCTGAAAACAGAAGAATCCGAATAGTAGTTAACCTGTAGATAATATATATCGCACGAGCCGGCAACAAGCGCTGAAAAGAGTAGAATCAAGACGTTCTATATATATATAAATGATTGATAGAAGTCATTTCCAATAACCTGAATACCTGATAACCTAAAAATAGAAAAACATGGCTGTAATTGGCATAGATTTAGGAGGGACTAAAATAATTAGTGCACTCTTTGATAAAGAGGGGAATATTCTCTGCAAAACCTCTTACCTATTGGAAAAACGAAAGGGCAGCGAAGTGGGTTTGCTGGTTTTACAAACCATAGATGAACTCATAACCCGTTCCGGCGAAAAAACAGATAACATCGAAGCATTGGGGATATGCGTGCCGGGAATAGCCGACAGTAAAACCGGAATTGTATGGGCACCCAATATAGAAGGCTGGGAAAACTATCCGCTACAAAAAGAGATAGAAGCACACCTCAACAATGAAAAAATCAAAATAAGTATAGCCAGTGACCGAACGTGTTACATACTGGGGGAAGTATGGAAAGGGGCTGCTAAAGATGCTAAAAACGCTGTATTTATTGCCGTAGGTACCGGAATCGGGATGGGCCTACTAATTGACGGGAGAATCGTGCACGGACATGGAGATGTGGTAGGTGCTGCCGGCTGGTTTGCCCTGGAAACTCCTTATTTTGATGAGTATGAGCGATATGGTTGCCTGGAAAGTTACGCTTCGGGTGATGGCATAGCCCGGCAAACCCGGAAACTAATCAAAGAGGGCCTTTTATTTACGGAAAGCATTTTATACCGGAAAGAGATAGAAACTATTACAGCTAAAGATGTATTTGAAGCCTACGGCAGAGGGGACTCGCTGGCGAAATTTGTAATTGGAAAAGCAATTACCCTGTGGTCTATGGCAGCTGCCAATATGGTGAGTCTGCTAAACCCGGAAAAAATAGTATGGGGCGGTGGCGTATTCGGACCTGCTGCCCAATTGTTAGACCGTATTTACGATGAAGCCTGCAGGTGGGCGCAGCCGATTGCCATCAAGCAGGTTAAATTCGAAAAATCACTACTCATGGGAGATGCCGGTCTCTACGGAGCCGGACATTTGGCATTGCTATCATTAGACAACTAATTTACAAACAATATGGGGTATAACAACAGACTGGTATATGCTGCCGCGTGTATAGGAATGGCATTTTTCGGAATTGCCTTCATCGTGATGGGTTCCGTATTGCCTGCCCTTACAGAGAGATATGCGCTCGATGCGGTGGGAGCTTCCTCCCTGGTTACTTTCCTTCCGGTAGGCGTTTTACTGGGTTCGCTCATTTTCGGACCTGTAGTAGATAGGTTCGGCTATAAGTTTTTACTGATAGGAAGTACCCTATCGGCTTTGCTGGGACTGGAAGGACTAGCTTTTTCCGATGATTTGGGTATGTTGCGTTTTTGCATCTTCCTGATTGGTCTGGGAGGGGGTATGCTGAACGGTGCGACCAATGCGCTTACTTCTGACATTTCCGACGATAAGAACAGGAGTTCAAGACTCAGTATCCTGGGTGTATTTTATGGGGTTGGTGCTTTAGGAATTCCATTCCTGTTGGGCACACTCTCCGAATATTATACGTATCAGACTATCTTACAGTATACCGGGTTATTTATGCTGTTATGTGTTATTTATTTCATGGCTATAAAATTCCCGGCTCCCAAATTCAAACAGGGGTTTCCCATCCAAAAAGCTTTTACGCTGGTAAAGGAACCCTTATTGTTGATTATGAGTTTCTTTCTCTTTTTCCAGAGTGGAATGGAAGGGCTTTTCAACAACTGGACTACCAGTTATCTGGAGGGCACTACAAACATAGATAAAAGCGACGTAATCCTTAGCCTTACTTTCTTTGTACTGGGAATGACGGTAGCCCGTCTCCTGCTCAGCTATTTACTACGCATCATCAAGCATTCCCATATCCTGACCGGAGGCATAGTGATAGCGCTGACGGGGTTAATCCTATTGAATTATTCTTCCGGTTTCTATAGTGCAGCCCTGAGCTTGTTCCTGTGCGGATTTGGTATTGCTGCCGGATTCCCTATTATGGTAGGGATTATCGGGACTATCTATAAAGAGACAACCGGTACGGCTATCGGGATAGCACTTTTCATTGCCTTGAGTGGAAATTCGCTGCTCAATTACGCAATGGGATATATTTCCAAAGCTTTTGAAATTTCATCATTCCCTGTATGTATTGCAGTTCTGCTTATTTTACAGGCCCTGATTATATTTACCAATAAAAAAACCATAAACCAATAATTATTAAAACTTTAAGCTTATGTTAGCACTAGAATGGTTAGCAAATGCACGTGGCATTATGCAAAAACTTGAGGACACTCAGTTGGATAATATTAAAAAAGCGGCTTTGGCAATGGCCGATAGTATTGAACAAAACCACTGGGTACACACTTTCGGGTGTGGACATGCTACGATTCCCGTAGAGGAAATGTATCCGCGCATCGGAGGTTTTGTGGGATTTCATCCTATGGTAGAACTTCCTATGACTTTCTTTACGGGTATAACCGGTCAGATGGGAATTCATCAGTTCTTGTTCCTGGAGCGTGCCGAAGGTTATGGCAAAGCCATCATGAAGGCTTATAATTTCAGCGACAAAGACTGCATCTGGATTTTCTCTCATACCGGTATCAATAATGTGAATATTGACGTGGCTCTACGTGCCAAAGAACTGGGCATGAAAGTGATTGCCTACGGTTCCGCTGCCGAAGCCAAAGGAAAAGTAACGCGTCACCCCAGTGGAAAAACTTTGTTTGACATTGCCGATATCGTAGTAGACTCTTGTGTACCGGTGGTAGATGCTTCGGTACCTCTTAAAAACCATCAGGATAATGTAGGGCCTTTATCTACCTTCTCATTTGTTACGCTGGTATGGATGACCATTACTACGGTTGCCGAAATTCTGGCTGACAGAGGTGTGAAACTATACATTCATCCCTCACACAACGTGCCTGGTGATACGACTGCGCACGAACGGTTGGATGCTTGTCTGGCAGAGTACAAAAAACGTGTTTCAACCATTTAATATCAATTACTATTCCCCTCTTTTCTTTTCCTATTTTCTTCTCTTTTATCCGGAACTAGCATCAAACAAAGAGCAAGAAAGTAACAGAAAAAGAGAAACAGAGAAAGAGAAACGAAGAGAGGGGAAAGAAAAAAACGGCAATGAAACCTCAATAAAGCATGTGTTAAATATCGGTCAACCCCGTTTTAACCGGAATTTAACCCTGCTTTAATCCGGTTTCAATTATGCCTGGATTATGCTTTAACCATGTTTTAATCATGTTTTAATTATGCTTTAATCATAAATTTTCACTTCATCTCTGCAAACGCTTGGAACAAGCGTACAAGTCGCCTTAGTTCTTGAAGCGTTAAACGCAGTGCAGCAGGAAGTCGATAAAGAGCAAAAGCTGTTTGAGCATGCAATGCGAGTTCTTTTGCGAAGAGACTTCCGGCAAACGGAGTAGCGGAAAGAACGCAGCGTCGTTTTCTTTGGTTCGTTTCTTTGTCGACACAAAGAAATGAACAAAAAAGAAATAAAGAAATGAACAACAGGAAAATGAACAAAAAGATAAATATCAGTTCTCACTTTAGCACTGCAAACGCTTGGAACAAGCGTACAAGCCGCCTTAGTTCTTGTAGCGTTAAACGCAGTGCAGCAGGAAGTCGATAAAGAGCAAAAGCTGTTTGAGCATGCAATGCGAGTTCTTTTGCGAAGAGACTTCCGGCAAACGGAGTAGCGGAAAGAACGCAGCGTCGTTTTCTTTGGTTCGTTTCTTTGTCGACACAAAGAAATGAACAATATAAACCTTATTTAAAATCACCGAATAATGACAGATACCATCCCCCCTATTGACCTTTCGGTCGAAACCTACGGAAACGTCAAAGAGTTTTCTTACTCTTTTGCCGTTTTACCCTGGGGTTCTACGGAACCACACAATTACCATTTGCCTTACCTTACGGATTGTTACCTGGCACACGATGTCGCGGTAGACGCGGTTCATAAAGCATGGACGAGGTATGGAGTTCGCGGAATGGTATTGCCCACCATCCCTTTAGGAGCACAAAACCCGGGTCAGCGAGAATTGCCTTTTTGTATCCATGCACGTTATGAAACCCAAAAACATGTCTTATCGGATATTGTAGAGTCTCTCCACGCACAGGACATACGGATTCTGGTTATTATGAACGGGCATGGAGGTAACAGCTTTAAACCTATGATAAGGGATTTATCTATTGACTATCCGGAAATGCTGATTGTGAATTGCGAGTGGTTTGCCATAGAACCGCGAAAAGGACATTTTGAAGAAGAATTTGATGACCATGCGGGAGAACAGGAGACTTCCGTATTGATGTATTACCGTCCTGAACTGGTAAATCTTAAAACTGCCGGAGATGGGAAAAGTACAGATTTTGCGATGGATTCCCTGAATAAAAAAGTGGGATGGTTGCCCCGCGACTGGTCTAAAACATCGGTAGACACCGGAGTAGGAAACCCAAAAAAGTCTACTGCCGAAAAAGGAGCCAGGTATATTGAGATTGTAACAGAAAAGATAGCGATGCTCTTTAACGAACTTGTCAATAAGAAACCCTATTGATATGCTGAAAGTATCAGGCTGATACCTGATTAGCCTGATGGCTACGATAAAACCTTATTTATAACCTTTGATATATAAAATCCATACATATGAAGAACCTCTTAATTATACCATTTATTGCTATTATGTGTATTATTTCCGTAAATGCCCAAACCACAGATTCATGGATAAGAATTAACCAACTGGGCTATTTACCGAATGATACTAAAGTCGCGGTATATATATCTACTACCGACCGCGATAATACGGACTTCCGGGTGAAAGAGCAAAAAACCGGCAAAGTGGTGTTTGAAGGAAAAGGAGTTGCCACCAACGCTGAAAGATGGGGAATGAAAAAAGCGTTCCGACTGGACTTCTCACCGCTGCAAGCCCAGGGAGAATACTATATTGAATGTAATAACGGGAAATCCCCGCTGGTTCGGATTACTCCGGATGCTTATAACGGTACTGCGGATTTCATTCTGAAATACATGCGTCAGCAACGTTGTGGATACAATCCTTATATTGATACACTTTGTCATCAACACGATGGCTATATTGTAGACCACCCTACCCGTGAAGGTGAAAAAGTGGATGTTCGCGGAGGATGGCATGATGCTTCCGACTGCCTGCAATACCTGACTACTTCGGCCAATACTACCTTTCAGATGTTATTTGCCTGGCAGCAAACCCCCGACAAAAGCATTTTTAAAGATGAATATGATGCTATGGGCAGGAAAGGCAGTAACGGTATACCCGATATCCTGGACGAAGTGCGTTGGGGACTGGATTGGATGGTACGTATGAATCCCGACTCTACCCTGATGTTTAATCAGATTGCCGATGACAGGGACCACGATGGGATACGTCTTCCCAGTCACGACCGGGTAGATTATGGATGGGGACCCGGTATGGGACGTCCGGTATATCCGGTTACAGGTAAGCCACAAGGGTTACGTGAGGACAATCAGAACAGGTCTACCGGAGTATCTTCGAGTGCTGCCAAGTTTGCTTCGGCTTTTGCTTTGGGAAGTGATGTATTTAAAGATATTGACCCTGAATTCAGCGCGCTTCTGAAAGAGAAAGCCGGACCGGCTTACCGGTATGGGAAAAAATATCCGGGCAATAATCAGACCGCATGCACCATATCTCCCTACTTCTACGAAGAAGACAACTGGGTAGACGATATGGAGCTGGCTGCTGCCGTAGAGTATAATTTGTCTGGCTCGGCCACCTGGTTGAAAGAAGCTGACTATTGGGGACAGCTGGAAGAAATTACTCCCTGGATGGAACTTGGACGTGCACGCCATTACCAGTTTTATCCTTTTGTAAACCTGGGACATTATTATTTAGCTTTGTC